>Ga0126339_10000082_pt1 | contig 34000 bp, 21 predicted proteins | sample OrbTmetagenome_2_FD_92532 | JGI IMG/M metagenome (GOLD analysis project Ga0126339, IMG submission 92532) | Coral microbial communities from Petempiche,Puerto Morelos, Mexico - Orbicella T R C metagenome | ecosystem: Host-associated > Invertebrates > Cnidaria > Coral | place: Petempiche,Puerto...
AAAAAAATTTTTTTGGTGGGGTGGAAAAAAAAAACAACTCTTTTTGCGATTGTTTTTTAAGAAAAAATGTCTTCAAAATTTTTTTTTTTTTTTTTTTTTTTTTGACTTCTTAACTCCCAAGAAGCACACAAAATTTTGGCAAAGTCATAATCTCGTTAAGTCAACTTAACCTTTAATCTTTCGTATTGATCGATAATTATCTTACAAGTTCGAGAAGGGTAAAAGAAAGTTCGTGATCGTCGCCGTTAAAATTTCTCGTGAATTCGAAAGTTAGTGGAAGTTTTGTGTCGGGAATGGTCGCTTTATGGAATGCTGGTGCTCAAGACAAAGGGTTTGGGTAAATGTTTTGACTGTACGAAAGACGGAGCTTATATTATGAACAAAAGAAAGGATTAAGCAGAAGAATCTTGAATGGCAAATGGCTCAGAATGTACAGGCACTATAAAATATATCCAGCGTCAATAACATCGCGGAAAAGTTTAAAATCTTTACTCAAGTTGTCTGTGCTTTCTCTTGCACTCAACGCTCAGCTGATTATTCACTCCATTAACTATAACTCTGAAGCTCATTACAATTGCACTTAACGAAACTATTCTAGAGTATACGTCGAGGCGATATCCAACTTCAATACTTCTTGCTTCACAGGAAGGAAACGGAACATCGACTTCCGCTCTCAGGAAGGAAATTGCATGTTGACATATTTTGTAGGATTTTGAGTGATTTGTTTATTCAAAGTCTAAAGTAATTGTAAATCGATATTAAGATGTGATAGATTATCGAGGTAAACAAAGCACATGTTTCATGCGTGATACTGCTAAGTACAACGTTGTTTAAACATGTTATTGTTTTCTTTTAATTTATCGTGTGAAAAGGCAACGTTTATTCTTTCGGTTATTATAAATAAAATACCTTTTGTACGTGGAGAGCTTTAATTTATTCATCTTTTGTAAATGTTGTCTCCAACAAGTTGCAATTTGTAAATAAATGTTTCCCAAATACAACACTGACAGTTTCTTTCAAGTTTCGATCACAGAGGTACTCACAGTCTTGCAGAACGGCAGAACATCGTCTATATTTTTCCGTTGGTCATGGTTGAACTTAGGCTTAAAATTCGATCAAAACTCAGCCAAACTTGTTCAAACAAAGAACACCACTTTTCATGCTTAATGCGATGGGAGTTAAGGTTCGTCGATTTTGTTGACAACAACCCAAACACTCCCTTTGTTTATTTGCGTGGATGGAAACATCTGCTTTCATCGTGGGTAAAGTTAGCCGAAACGGGCCACCAGGTTTGCTTTCTTCGAAAAGAGGAACGTAATGTAATAAAAAGTTATGTCAACATGTCGATTGTATCTATGTGAGTGCGTCACTCGTGATCGTAGGAAAGATGCCACCGTGTAAATTTTGTCTCCTCGGTAGCCAAATTTGTAGAACTGAATTAAACTGGATTTACCATATTCAGTTTAGCCCGTTCATTAAGATCCAGTGAGCCCTTGTGAGTGGCTGTTCATTCAAGCTAAGGAATAATTTGGCAAACTTAAGTACTGACAAGCCTCTAGACTGTAACGCGTCTTAAGACCCGAGATCCCTAGGGACGCGTCAAGTACGAAAGAAGCATTGTCTCTCTCTTGTGACGTCACATTCAGGGCTATAAACAGTCGGTGTGTTGAAATATCACCACAGTCCGGTGACTCGATTGCACTAGATTCAACGGTATTCATCAGCGACATAGACACCGGAGATTTTGTCACAGCAAAGGGTCAGATAAAATCGGCCCAAGATGAGATTCTGCATAGCAACTGAGTTCTTTGCGGCGTTCTGCGCAACGATGTACATTTCCAGCGAAGGTAAGACTTAAATTCAATAGTTTGCAGTTTGTAATTGAGACTTTAGTGGGTTTCTTTCATGATCGAGTGAGAAACACGAGATGGTGCGGAACCGCGGGTGAGGAACAAATACTCGCTGCAAAACCACCTAGTGGAATTCATGATGTTTCAAGATACCGGTTGGAAGATTGTGATAGGGAAAGACGTGTTGCATAGTTTCTAATCGGTTTAATGTATACGTTAAATAATTAAGGAAACGTCTTCTCGCCATTAAATAAAACCAGCCGAAGGCAACGTTTTAAACAGAAAGTTCTAGCAAAGAACTCATCAGTTTGACCAAATTAGTAAGTTTCTTGTTTTGTTAGGATGAGTGCATTTTAATTGAGAAATCTGTTTGAGCTGGATATCGGGTTCGTTTCAGTAATGCTTCCAATATCATTTCGTCAATTTTGCGGTTACGGAATGGGTTTTAGTACATGTCCGTAAATACAGGTTTACAAGTGTTGGATATTTCATAGGTTAGCACGCAAGATACTCTGTGGAGCAGATCTAATTTTTGCAGAAAAACGGGCATTACACAATCGAGAAAAATCGCCATAATAGCCAAAAATTAACGCCGTTTCAAAAGCGAAGAGAATCTTATTTACAGTTGTTACTATGAACATGTTATTCATATTTAACATGCTTTCCCACGACCTCAGTACAGCTGCATGTTAACACTGACACTTACAAAACTTTTCCCTTGTTTTACTTCAGAAAGAAAGTTCATTTTAACTCTTGATATCTTATCAAAATTATTTTTAATAGAGGCAGAAAATAGTCCTCTCAGATCTTTTTATTCGACGTGCTATATGACGATGGGTTTTATTTAACTTTGTCGCAGAACGAAGATTCCATCATAGTTTTACAATATGCGCTTATAATTTCTTGAGTGTTTGTATAATTTTCTCTGTAAACGGAAACCATTATGAAGCTGTTATATTTTAGCAGGGAACTTTGCTTAAAAAGAAACCTTCAGTGAAATCAAACACCGTTCTTTCCGCGGAGCTGTCGTAAAGCTATTGTAGACGAAAATGTGACCAATTTAACCTTTATCGTGTTACAGTTTATCAGTTCTCTTCGAGACCACAGTGCATTATACAATAGTTTCAAAGTATCGGCGATTCTGTTTCAAGAGATATAAGATGATCGAACTGTCAACACGTCCAAAGTTTTGGTTCAGAAACGTTACTGAGCTGAGCTTTCGAATTTTCCTACCTTACAGTCAAAGCGATAACGGTATTTTGACTTTTTATGGGAAATTTGATCAAACCTTTTGACAACGTTTTCATTATATTTTGTCAGTAGTAATTCTGATTGTGGAAAAGAACGATATACTTGAAAATCCATGCGATATTACCGCAGCTGTTTATATTTTTCAAGCCTCCTCTAGCAAATTCAAGTACAATATTAAAATGTCTCCGTTGGGAGACTTTTGTCTCAGATGGAAAGTTATGGAAATTTCTAATCACAACCTCGGAACAAATGGTCTTTGCAACTGCGCCCATTTCAAAACAAAGCAACGACAAGCCCTGCGTTAAGGATCTATAGACTGGTGCAGAGATCTATGAAACGATTGCGCAAACTGCGAGGAAGCGCAGATATCTAATACTCACGATGTGAATATTCTTCTTCAAGAAATCAGTTACCAAGGAATTATTCTAACAAGATGACATCAATTTTATTGTCCCTTAAATTATTAGTGACGTGCGTCAGTAGTTTTGACTGGCGCCCATGCATAAAATAGAATAGAGCGAGATTTTTTTGGACCAACTGCAGATAATTCACTACTTGGAGATGTGGCTTGAAAAATGCACTTTTTCAAAGGGACTTGACAGAATTCAGGCATACGACAAACGTTGCAAAGTTGCAACGGAAGAAAGTTATGCTCCCAGGCAGATGATTTATTTGCATTTAAAAGGCCAAAAAATAACCAACAAAACAAAACACGGTAAAAACAACACGCATGTCTCGACCGTATAAATTCTTATCCCATACGTGCCTCAAAAAGACGAATGAGATGGTACACACACTGGCTACTGTGCTCTGAAACGTTTTCTTTGTTATGTTTCTGAGAAACGTGCCAAGCAAACGCAATCTGGGTTATCACTTTACCGTTGCGAAATATGAAATGCCGGGCATGTTATAAGCGTTGAACAATTAAAACTATAAGTTCCAAACGAACCAAACCATATCATTTATAGCATATTCTTAAACTAAAAAAGAGTCTGAGAGTTTCTACACTCAATTCTCCCTTGACTGTAGTTTTCTTTTTGTGTGTGTAATGAAGCAACTCCCAATTTTGTTTCCAGGCAGAATATGTTTAGACTGACCTGAACTGTTTGTAGGTCATTAGCTTCACAATGACCGAGTCGAGCGAATTAATGATTATCTAACTCTCGTTAAATATCCCAAAATGACGACCCCGCGAAAGCTATGTACCAAAATAAGAGTCACTGTTTCATGATCCTTTCATTATCATTCCGACAAGTCTGAGATGGTCTGCTCACCATTGTGAAGTAGTGGCCTGAAGGAGAGGAAGAAATTAAAAGGAGAAAGGAGAAAAGGCTGCAAAATTCGCTTTACGGAAAGCGGGTCTCTGCCGTATTCCTATTTTTACTGTGGTTAATCTGAACATGTACGAAACACAACGTTCTATCCAGTATTGTGCACAGGAGTATCAAGCCATATGTCTCAAAATGTGTAATTTTAATTCAAGATGTTTTATGTTAGTGACTGACTGAGACACATGTTTGTGATGAATGGGCTTAGTTTTGTTTCTTCGTCCCTTTTCATTCAAAAGCTAAAAGCATTTGGTTCGGTTTAAGGAGCTACTTATAGGACGGGGTGTAGTTTGCTTATTAAGCCTACCGGGAATGGATGAGTCACCAACTCTCCCTCTCCATATAGGCTTTTACCCCAAGGATATCCCTCTCTACAAGTTGTTTCTTGATCACTCTCGTTTTCAGAGTCAAAAAATAGCCAATCTTATGGCGCAGACTAGCAATAGCGAAGCGCGCGAGTGACGTCATAACTCAGACAAACTCAGACAAACAAAACGGAATGGTGGAAGATTTGACGCTTTTTCAAGCGCGTAAGCAGGTGTTCCTTGAACAATTTTTGAAAAGAAAATTTGGCGTTTATTTTCCTCCTATTTCTCTCAGAACACGCTTATGTTGTCTGACTCTCGCAGGCTTCCAATGATTTGCATTCTATTTTTAGACTTCGCGCGCTTCGATATTGACTTTACACGCATTTTCATCCTCCACGAAAAACATTCACGCAACGCGCGTGGTATGATTATCCTGAGAAGAACTGGTTCCCATGCCTAAAAATAACTAGTAAATAAGCAATGTCATTTAGAGAGCGTGACATATGGCAGTAGACACTGATAAACCAGTGGCCCTCTATCCTAGAAATCACAAGATAGAGGGATTATCCTAGGAATAAGGCCTATCACCTCAATGAACTGCATGGTTTTCCGAGGTTTGCTAGCTTCGATTTAAATTTCCTGCATCGCTATAATAATTAAACTTCATTTAGAGTATTTAATCTGTGGATCTGGTGGCTCTCACCTCACTCAGCTCCTCGTATTATTTTCGCCGTAATGTTCTCTCATTTCTCGAGAACCTTCGAGAGCCAACAGCTACGCAGCCCAGCTAGCATTATACTAGCAGACAAGAGAAGATCAAATATGTACCTCGAAAACCTCTTGTAGCAGGATATAGGGGCTGTTTAGGGCGTTATCACCCGTGCTTCCAGCCACCGGTACAAAGTTCCGTATTTCTCTTGCAGTATTCGCCTCAGACCTGTACTGTTTTTCCTGTTTTGGATATGATGAAGATGACCCCACAAAGTGCCACAGTAAAGAGGGCGGTGAGCTGTTTGTCAGAAAATGTACAACAAATTCCTCGAAAGCAAATCCAGCTTGTATTAGGTACAAGGCGTCCTATCATATTCCGCAGTCGATAAGGGGGACGCTGAAAAGAGTTCCCTCCAAAATACACGCAGTACATTGTGGAACGCGTCAGGGATGTGAGAGGAAGGAGTGCCCAAACTTCTGGCCAAAAGATATCGTCGTCGAGGACTGCGAAATCTCTTGCTGCGAGAAGAGAGATGGTTGCTCATTCCCGTTACCAAGTGATGACGATATTGCTAATTATAATGAGGGAAAGGGTACTGGCGGGGTAAACGGTGGCAACGTTCAGGCTGGAGCTCGGGGAAGTGGTGTGGCCAGAACCTTCCTGTCCACGTGGCTACAAGCCATGTGCTTTGCCATATTTGGATGGCTTAAGTTGTGAAGCACGTGGAATCGTGTCGAACACCTCTCTTCATGAAGTTGATAAAATTAAGGGTCGACGAGTGTCAATGATGGAGCATTTGAGTGCCTTGGACTGAAAGAGTTTCCATTGAATCTGCCTAGAAGAGAATGAGGCTGTCACCGGAGATCTCGGAACTAGTGCTGCTTGTAGAGGTCTTAGAAAGCCTGTCAATATTAGCAATTTTATAGCTATAGCTTTACTCCGCCATCGAAAGAAACAAGAACAGCTCAGCCTATTGTCCACTAAGAGGTATTATTATTATTATACATGTGACTGGTCGTGCAACACCACCTTTAAATGGAAGGGAGAGTCACATTTATGAATTACCCACATCAGTGTAATTGCAAGCGATGATTTTGAAGATGTTGCCATGTTTATCACGTCACTTGTGACTGATAACTTGTGGCTATGTTTTAAAATACATTAGATTTGAGTGCTGAGTCAAGAAGAAAAGAAAAAAAAAAGGAAAAACAGGTAATCAAGCTTTGCTTTGGACGAAAAGTCCTTCCCCAGACCCCCGACCATAAACACCCCGTGGGAAATAGCGCAGCTGTCATTTTCGGAATAAAATTCGATCTGGTAATGTTGAAAAAAATAATACAGAGACATTTGTAGCAAACGTAGACAGAGCAGGAGCTTTTTACTTTGGTTTGTAGTCGAAGCTGTCTTTAGCTTTAGTGGCTCACATTTCCTTACCGTTCTACTGGTCAGCGGTCGCTATTAAGGTATACTCGACCGTCCCAAAATTGCCTGTTCATAATCTGTTTTTTCATGGTTGCGGGGCAAGTGCAATCATGAGATTGGTCACATAGATCTTTGGTGAAAGTCTAGTTTTGTTTTTATGTACACTGCTCTAGTTCATTTACCTTTTACATTGTATTATAAACATGCTGCGCATGAAGACATTACAGAACAATCGAGTTGATAGCTTACAACCTGATATGGGTGGTATAACATGCCTTAAAATATTGAATAGGCTTGGCTAGTTTTAGTAAAAACTGGTAGGTTTGTTGTGACATGTGTTGAATATCATCCAAGTAGCACGTTAAATAGATTTCTTTTTATACACAAATAACGTTTTCATAGTTATGAAACATGTTAGATTAGTGCATTTCATGTAAATAACGCAGGTTTCGTCCGTTTTATTTTTATAATAAACATGGATTCTTACAACTGGGACTTGCTGAAGAAACTGGGGTATTAAAGTAATGCATATGGCAAATGCGATCAAAATTTAGAATCGTCATCAAGAAAAAGTCTTTTTACAGTTCTATCCGTCATATATAGAGTAGTACCTCCCGTGCGGCCCAGCCACCCGAATTCAGAGTCAATAGCCGAGGGAGGGGAGAGAAGGGCTTCTGTCACGTTGGGATAGAACCTAAGAAATACCATTCGTCAAACCTTCGGGTACATTAGAAGCGTTTCCCGGTTAGGTGATTGTTTCATTACCGTGGATTTAAAAACAAAACAAAACAAACCACAGTCCAACTGTTTAGGGAACGCCTTCACAGGGAAGCATTGTTCTTCTATAGATTCTTGACTCCGGATATGCGAGACTTGAGTGATAAATTATGTTAGGAAATTAAGGAAATGTGGTGAGAAGTATGGATACCGAAGGTGCCAAGCGGAAAGGGGGGGAGGGATGAAATAAAATGCCTTCTTAATTGAATCACTATATGAACTAAGGGTTCATTTTACGGTTATTGTTATAATTTATTTTACGCGATCATGTGTTGACGTAGACCTTAAGAACTACTGTTGCTCCAGATGGTGGTTAACTGATAAGTGGGTCAACTTTGTGTTGGTCTACGAAACAGATTTGTATTAAAATCGATATGTGCTCAAAAACTGAGTAGTCCATCTACTGTTACAAAATAAATTTTACATAGCAAAGGTGAATATACGAGCCAAGTGGCCCATCAGGCCGGAGTTTATCCCGGTTTCTGTAGCATGAAGCGACCAGGACCATTTCAACGCCACCCTGGATGGGATGTTAGTCCATTCGCAGGGTTACCCCCAGCATTTAGTTCGCCCGGGTACCCATTTATGCATTGGGGTGCAGAGGGGAACTGTCAGAGTAACGTGTCTTGCCCAGGAACACCACACAATGTCCCCGCCAGGACTCGAAACCGGCCGGACCGTTCGACCCGGAGTCGAGCGCACTAACCATGAGACCACCGCGCCTCCTGTAGTTCATATATCAAAGGTGAATATACAACTCAAAACAGAGACTCTTCGTAGCTTTACCTTCAGTGACTTTATTTCAACTATTAATAAAATTGCTTTCGAGTTAAGAAAAGAAAACAGAAAAGAAACGAATGTGTTACCTCCCTCGAAAAAAACGTCGGAAAATTCCAATCTGAAGAACACGGAACTCCACAGAGTTCGCGTTCACATCGCGTTTAGCTCTGATTGGTTCTAAAGTGCGCGCGAAAATTAAATAACAACCAATCAGGCTACGTTCATATGTATACGTTTACAACCGTCAATCAAGCACATACAATTAGGTGTTTACGAAAATAAACGTTGACAATGATCGTTTTACATCGTTTCCTCAAACACACTGCACTCTGTGGAGCCACCTTAATTCACACGCGGTCAAAATGCGGACAATTTGTACGGAAACACGTGCTGCACAGGGTATCACCCTAGAAAATTCACTATCTAGTTCCTCAATACTAGTCTTATGCAATATTATTACTTAAAAACACCTCATCAAAAATTTGTCAGTGACCAGTTATACGTACAACTGTGAAAATACAAAAAAAATTATGTACTAATCTGTTCACTTTAGTTTCCAACGAATCCACATGAATCGCAATTTCTAGTTTTATGCCTTTATGGCATACGTACATAGTTAATACTACTTTCCTAATTTGATAAAAAAAAGTTGAAAAAGCGGATCGCAAAAATTAAAACAAAACGAAAAAAAGAGCAACTCGCTTGTCCCGAATGAATATCTAATAGGGCTTAATCTGATTTTCGATCATTACATCGAAACATATTCAGATCTGTCGGGTCTGCGAAAACTAGCTACGTCACACAAATGTCAATGTCAGTAATAAAACGAAAAAGGCCAGAAGTTGGGCAAAAACATACCAATTTTAAAGCTACCTTTTCAAGTCGTTTTGGTCAAAACTCAACATTTAGGTTCCTGAACAACTAAAGTGGCACGGTTTATCGTTAAAACAATTCGATAGGATGGCAAACACAGCATTACACCGGGGCAAATGGGTATCTGCAACACGAGCTAGTAACGAGAATCTCAGCTGTATCTTATTCTTTTTTCATATACAGGTCTAACTTTTAGCCATGCAGCTCAATTTGGTTGTCTTCATTCTTATGTCGCTGAAAGCGGTTGCAGAACTGGGCTATAAATTAAAGAGCTGTAACGAAAATGTACTTTAAGTTATTTAAAAATATCTTTTCTACGAAAATTTGAGAGTTAAAGTACGTCTTCCGAAAAAACTTCCATAAGCTGTTTATTTTCCTAATAATAGATTACATTATGCCCGGCATTATGACAAGGAAAAAAATGCTAGTTAAAAATATACGAGCACACCACATTTCAGTAAACAGCAGCGTGTTACTTCTATACTATCTTCTTTGTTCCCAAAAAGATAGCTCACGGGAGAAGTGCCCTGATGAAGCTTAACAGCGAGATGCTTGCTACTAAAGAGAACTTCATGGTATGAATGACATCACATCCGCTTCGTGCTCCTTTGTTGGGGCCAATTTGAACTTCCGTACTACTGGTGACATTTCCCTCGGGACAAAAATCCCCTGTGCAGCAACTCATCTTGCAGACGTTGTAAGCGTTGTCGTTCTCTCCGTAATTCGTCCCGAAATGACCCGCGCAACGGCTGAAGACACACTCGTCTTGCGAAGCGCAGCCTCGCTGAAAGCCTGTAACATTCTCCCCAAGCATGCGAACGTAGACCTGCACGGTCATATTACGGCAGCGGTCAGTTTCCCTCGGGCACGGTACCTTCTTCATGGACTGGACACAGTCCTCCATGGATTTGAGAGACTGGCATTCAAAGCATTCCCTTGTTGCAGCTGAGGACCATGCATGGAAAGGTTAAGAGAGTGATCAACAGCTTAATTCCCCTAATATGATAACAATACACTATCGATCGAACGGCTAGATGATGATCATAAAGAAACACATCAACTCAAAAAAAATTCAGTATCCCGACTTCATTAGGAAAAATGCAATCTTCCTGAGTCCCCAAGGTTTGTTTACTTTGTAGGTTTTAATTTGTAAACTGATTTGCCCCGTTTTACGACGACTGGAGCCAGTTCAACCAGTACGAACAGAGTAGTCGAATAAACAACTAAACTGTACGTAGTGAATAAAATGTTCCGTTCTCGGCGTTCTGGCACTTTTTTTCGAACAGGAAAGGAGCCGATACGAAGCGGAAATTTTCCCATAATACACATAACACGACAATTACGACAATGACGTAATTTATGCACAATGTCCCACGGTATTTGCATGTGGATCACTCGACGGCTCGAACTAAAAACATTATGTACATGAGCGGATTCAAGTATAACTTTTCTTCACAACAAATCGATTTGAAACCTTCATAAAAATCGACTTCTTTTCGATATTTTTCTCTCTTTTCAAACCATTCCACGCAGTGCGGAAGGAAAATTCTTAGAATATTCGATATTGTTTTTCCTGGTTTGGAAAAAATTCAGCGCTTCGATCACGTCACATATTAAGTTCAAATTTTAAGAAGGATTACTCTTGACAAACTGAATGGCAGTACGATTTTAACGTAAATGAAATGCAAGACTTTTTTAATAAAGAAACGCTTCAGAACGCTGCTTTTCGCCAGTGAAACCTAGCTCAAAATCGATCGGTTTGTTTCGATGAAATATTGTCTGTGAGACATTCATTGTTCAAATATCAAGAATCACGTCGATTCCTTATTTTCGCAGCATTCACCAGTAACCCTATATACGCTGCAATCTCCAGTTACATTCTCTTATCTAAGACTGAATCTTGTAAAACTTTCATCAGTCAGCCGTTAAATTGGAAATGCATAAACTCTATTACAGAAAACAGAACGATATATAATCTGTAGCTAGTGGTCACGCTGGTCGATTTAAAATACGCTGTATCAGTCTATACAATAACAACCGTAGAGTAATAAAACTCACCAAATTGAACCGTGCATCCTAAGAGGGCTACCAACAAAGCAATCTTTATCATTTTCGAACCTTTCAACTGTGAGTAACTTACAAGATATTTGTTCCGATTCACTGGGATTCGCTTGGTATTCGAATGTAGCTAAATGTTTATGAGCCTGTTGACCAACTGAAATGCGGTCTCTCTAACAAGAGTGAGGTATGTCATGTTGATAATATACTAAAAGTTTATTTTTCAAATCCCGTCTATTTTGTCAGACGACATCTAAATCGGCAATTGCAAGGAAAACCTGACACAGACTGGGTCCATTTTAGGTGGGCTCCCAGAATAAATTACCCTTATCAATAAAAAGACTTACAATTCAAAAGCAAAAGCAAATGTCTCGCACTAAGGTCTGACCGGAATCAAACACCGGACTGATACTTATACTGATACTTTATTTAACTTGGAGCAATTGGGGCTTGTTAGGCCTGTAGCTTAACAGCTAATACGTTAAGTCACAGAAAACTTAAAATCGAGCTAAAATAAGCAAAGTGTGACAAGTGGGTGTTCTTATCGTGTTATTGTCGGCATTAAGCGGGTTTTGTAGACCGTGGTTCTATCATATTTAGACCATGCCGGGAACCAACGCTTCAACGAAGGTCCCGTGATCGAATATTAGAACAGGATTCCAAGATCTAGTACATGCGGCGCTAACTGTTAATTAGCACCTTTAACATAGCTTTTTTTTTTATTAAGACATTTATCAAACATTGTTATCTTGCTAAAACTAAAAAAAGACGAGTTACACTGAAGCAAAACACTGGAAATTGAGTAACCATACCGTAGTCTTGTTCTGAAAATTCTGGCTGACTAAACACGGAGTGCCCTGAGAAGCCTGTTAATCATGGACAAAGTTCAAAGATTTCAACCTAAAGTGGAAGCTCGATCTCAATAGAACTTGGACGGTCTGAGACATATTAAGTGAACTGGATTCATACTGAGCTCGGCTGAAAAGTCCAGCTATCTGCGCTACAATAGGGAGCCGAGATAGAAATATCAACAACTTCTTGGTTATACAGTATTCAGACCTATTCAGTTTTTATTTTACTTCATCAGTAAGCCTGACATTTGTTGTACAGCAGTCATTTTGTCACTAAAACAAACGGAAAAATGTTCCAGTCCATGTTTAAACCATGAGAAGGCAACAACATAAAGAAGCGTTGGTTACGGCAGTAATGAGCTATTTACAATATTTTTTGCAACACTTTGAACGCTACCGCAGTTTCTACATCACATCGAAATTTAGCAAAGCCAGCTGCAAAATTGCAGCGAAAGCGATAGACATGCGCAGTGGCAAGTTACAGGATTCCGAACCGCACCCAGTAGGTTTAGCCGTGGTTAAAATGTCTCCAGATTGAGGAGAACTGGGCACTACAGTGGTGGTGACTGACGGAGAAGGTTTGGAGGACGAAGGTAGTAGAAGGAGGTCATCATCGTTACACAGGTCAGTGGTACAGCACCGCGCAGTGCAGTTGAGCATCTTATGCCCCCCTCCAACATAACTTAGGTTCTTCATGTTGCACACGAGGACGCCGGGATCGGACTGACAAGCAACGGCCAATCCGCACTCCTTCTCTAGATAAAGGACTTGTTCGCTTCTGCTTTTCTCGACAAAGGTCTTTATTGTGATGCAGTGCTTTATGTCTTCCGAGCATTTCTTGGTCACGTGATCAGTCGCGCAGTCATTAAAGGTGGTTCCAGTGGGACAGCTATAGCAGGAAAGAGCTTGAGCTGAAAGAAAGCACATCAGCGCGATGTCAAAGCATTCACCGTTATTGTTAAGTCTATTAACCTGTAGGAGCTCTCACGTGCACGCTTCGTTAGTTGGTTTGGTTTTCTATGTTTTTTTGTGTTGTTGTTGGAATAAGTATTAAAGACACGCTTAGCAAGTCTTTACCCAGGAGCTACAATTGTAGATCCAAATCTATCACTGCAATTCCTCAGAGGAATTTAACGGACAAAACTGACCGCAAATTCAGTTTTTATTCCTCATGAAGATAATTTTAAATACGTTTGAATAAAAACACCTTTTTCATCTTCGGATTGTCCCGGGTTCGATTCCCGGACCCGGCGACATATCTGGGTTGAGTTTGTTGTTGGTTCTGGCCTTGCTCCAAGGGTTTTTCTCGGGGTACCTGTTCTCCGGTTTTCCTCCCTCCACAAAAATCAACACCTCTAAATTCTAATTCGATCTGGAAACAGTGGATGAAGAGCCACCTCGTGGAAATGCCACTGCAAATTCCTATTTATTTATTTATTTATTTGTTTATTTATTTATTATGTGTTTATTTATTTATTTGTTATGTATGTGTTTATTTATTTATTGATTAATTTATTGCTATTTGTCTTTCCATTAAACTAAGAGGGGAGGTGGTAAATTTTTCCGGTCTTTGATGACGCTTTTGAAACTTTTCCAGATCCCCCCTTATTCTCCCTTGTAAGTCAGCAGTTCCCAAAAAATAATTTACACTGAGTTTCCGTTAATAGTAGGTCGATCTAGTAGGGATATATCTTGCTCCCCAGCTCAAACATAATCTCTTGTTCTTTTAAAACTAATGACCAAATTCCTTATTTCCCCTAAGAGCTCTTCACTTTATCACCTATACTAAAGTTTTTCTCTCAAGAAAATCATACATTTGTCGAAGATATATTTAAAGGACAGTAAACATATGCGCATTATTCTGCACAGACCTAAAATACAAAAGCGTACCTGAATAAGTGGTGAAAAGACCTGCAAAGATTATTAACGATATCTTCATATTAGCTGCAAAAAAATTTATCCGCCTTTCCGGACGATTTTAACTCAAAACACAAGTTTCTCAGAAGGGTATGATCCTCCTGCAGTGGGACCTCAGTTGAAATTAATTAATTTGTTTCGTCTCCTGGTTATTATCACTGTGCATGTTGCATTATATTCCTTCCAGAGAACTTTATTGGACGATTGACGAGTATTTGAGGTTGTGCTTTATGAAACGGAAAAAAGATCAACAGCGCAGCGCGTGCGGCAATGGAAGCTAAAACTTGATAATAGATTTGTACCTGCGTGCTATTAAACTGCCACGGGAATTAATCAAATAACAGTATGTATTTAAACTGCGCGTTAAACACTCAAGAAAACCAATATGAAGCCAAACGACCTTTTTTGAAATCTATGTAACATTTTTTTATTAAATTTCGCGTGCTTTACTCTTCTCTTCCGATCGGTATTGGTTATTTTGTTAAAATCTGTACTGAAGAAGGACACATAATAATTGCAATATCATCTTTAATTTTAAGGCTGCGCCGCCAAAGACATGACGCCGGGAAGTAATTGTACTTTAGGCTGATGTATAATTACTATTAAGAACATTTTCATTTATGATTGCACTAAAACGAAACTCGCAACCAATAACTGTGTTTGGTTAGAGAATTCTCATATTGATAGCCTTTTCGCTGTTGAACAGCTGCGAGCATTGCAGTTGGCAGAAAAAAAAAATCAGTTAGTCTCAAGGAAACAGAAATTTGCCCAAATAATGATAAACGTTGAAGAATATAATAAATAGAAAAGGAGTCTCCTCCTGTGACAAAAAGACCAGAGCTTGGTTTTTACCATTGTTTACTAATCACCATTTGCCGCATAAAAAGAAAGACTTTGCATGGCGGGCAATAATAATAATAATAATAATAATAATAATATTCATAATCACTTTATTTAAGTGTCGATGTATTGGCGGATGCAATAGAGGATGAAGGAGCGGTATTCCTTCTCAAGTTAATTTTGAGATCACTCGCAGCTTTAGAAATGTCAGGAGGATCTAGAAATACAATCTCGTTCGAAGGGCATTTTCCCTCTCAAAGGGAAAAGTCCTAGAACAAGGTTGCTAAAGCCAATCGAGAAGTTCACCATATCTAAAATTAATTTGACAAGGATCACCTTGAGGATTATCTTGTTGCACAATTAATTTTTTTCCGTTGAACCAATCACAGTTCTCGTAAACGCAGAACTTCAAAAGAAACACGATTAATCTCGACGGACGGCTTATCCGTAGTAGAACACAATATTTATTATTTTTTCTTTTATCTTAAAAGCCTACAGATTTAATCGCTATACCGTGGATAAATAAAGCTTATTGTATTGTATTGTATCCAAATATGCTTAAAAACTCATAATTTAGAATTAGTAGTTTTTTTTTGTCTTGATTCCTCGCCAGTCCTTTAGCATGCAGCTGCAGCAAAACGGGCTCTCTCAGGCTAGAGATAAGCCTTGTAGCAAACTACAGTGTCAGCAGAGCCTCATTCGGAAGGCTTTGTTCAAACTGTAAAGAATCGACTCCATTTAAAGGTCGTGAAAAATTCGACAATACATTTATTTCAAAATTCTTAGTATAGTGAGATAGCCAGCTCTTTAAGCTTTAATTTGATATAGGGGTTCGGGTATAGATCTACAGGTTAAACCGGACGCGCTACATCGTTTGGACGCGAGACCCCATTGAAGGTGCTCTGAAGGTATACGATAACCTTAAGCAAAGTCGAATTCAGTATTTTAGGCGTCTTAATAACTCTGAGTGGCTTTAAATGAAAGGGATATTCATTTCACGATTTGTTTGTTTCTTGTGGTCATTTGACCGTGCCTGAAAGTTATAAACATTTGTAATATTTCAGTACTCATATAATAAAAAAAACCCACTTACATGGTTGATTGGCTTGCACGATTTTTATTTGCTTGTTGTGAAGAATCGCAGACTCACTCGTTCGCTGCACTCGCACTCGTTCGTTTACCGATTCTTCACAGCTCGTGAATAAAATTCGTACGCACTCGTCAGCTGTGAAGTAATCTTTGTTTACCAACCTTGCCTAAAAACAGCAAAACGTCAACTAAACGTCAAAAGAACTTTTTCTCAGATGAAAGTGAAAGGGATCGGCGTAGAGCTTTTCAAGCGTCCTTGTCAAGAAACTATTACATTAAGTTTTGAATATTAAACGACAATTTTAAATTGGGAACAGGAAACTAGCACGATTTGTTTTGGGTTTTCTCCCTGCGCTAATTCGCGTTTTTCGTTGCAAGAATTTTTAACCAATCAAAGGACTCACAACTAACGCAGAACCAGAACAACGTGTGATCGATTGTCCTCGACGGACTGCTAATCCAGATGTGTCATAAACTGCATAAAGTCATAATTTATAATTGGTAGCCGTGTGAAAAATGTATAAAACTGCCATATGCTGGTAGGTTTTGTATTTTATTTTTTTCAGCGGCAACTGGTCCTGCAAAAAAATGCACAGCAAACACTGAACTACAGACCAGCCAGGAAACTATATCAGCGTGTACGTGGCAACGTCCATAATAGCAGATGCATAAAACAGCTGTGGCTGCGTTTACTTCATTATCTAATAAATAAGAAATTATGGCAAATAGCATTAACATTCGGATTACAATATCGGTAACAGTCACTTAAAGTAAACTACTATGGACTAGTCTGCCGTAGGGAAAAGGTAGAATTTTACCCTTTCCATTGAAAATCAATGGGTTTTTTTTAACCATAGCAAAAAATCTGAATAACTACTTGCTGAGATGCCCAAAGTTTGGCTGCTTACTAAACAATTACCGAAATATTAACTCACAACTACCTGAAGAAAAATTTCGAACGTTCTACCGCTTATTATTATAATACAACACTTTGGAACACTCTGGAATTTCAGATCAGCGAGTCTACATCAGTTTAAACGCCAGCTGAAGTGCCACAGCAACAACAATGATCATGCCCAGGGGTATGTTCATGGAGCCTTTGCCACAGTCAGCAGGAGTAGCCATGGTGCTAGAGATCCCAATTTGAGGGGTACTGGATACTACAGTCGCGTTGGTCCCAGTTTGGTTACTAGGCAAACCAGAGGCGTTGATTGACAGCGCAATCGATGGCATTGGGCGAGTCATGACGGGCATGGAGGGAGCTGGAGGACGTGGTGGGAGGTCATCGGTGTTACACATGTCGGTTGTGCAACACCTTGAAGTACAGTTGACCATTGTATGCCCTTGGCTAGTGAAAGTTGTGTTCTTTAAATTGCAAACATACTTGGGATCGGGCTGGTTGCAAACAAAGTCAAGGCCGCATTGCTTATTCAGATACAGGATTTCCTCGCCACTGCTTTTCCTGACGAACAGTTTCATGTTGAAGCACTGATTCCAGCCAGTCGTGCATGTCACGGACTCGAGGTTTGTCAGACAATCGTTAAACGAACTGTCTGGTGGACACTTGTGACAGGAAAGAGCTTGAACTGAAAACAAACCAATTGTTGCTTTGTCAATCATCGTTCGTGTTCTATCAGCTACATTTGCGGGCAAAAACGCCATATTTTTGATTAGGGCTTAGGCCTTTGCTTAGCTTATGGCAAACGTATATTATTAGCTATTTTGGTTAGAGCAGGGGTGAAATGATGACTTTTTGCCCGCGTAGGCAGCAAGTTATATTAATTTTATTGATGTAAAATTACGAAATCGTGGATAAAATGTTGCCTTTAGTTTATATTCTTATTGATTGCCAATTGATAAGATATTCAACATCGAGAAGAAAATATAATCGATTTGCTCGTTGCTGGACCATACAATGACGCGACCGTGGAAAATTTGTTTGCGTGCCGATTGTCCACAGTTGCATGATTAAATTTCAACTTGCTTCGATCTATATTTAACCATGCAACATGGGTCCCCACACCAAATGCACTGTCACCGACTGCCGCAAGTAAAGCTAGCAGAAAAATATATCCCACGCGAGGACTAGTTTTTGCAGGTGAGCAAAACAACAGCACGATCTCCCTGCACGGTGATCTACGTAAAAAGAAAAGGGGCAAAAAAGTGTTACATGCATGCTTACCCGTATACCCGGTCAGGAAAATTGTGAAGGTAAAAGGCAATATCTTCATAATGTATATCTCTTTTCAGGCACGTCAAAATAAAAAAAACACAAGGTAACTTAACGTCACCGAAAGGTTCTTTTTCTCGGGCGAAAGTGAAAGAGATTCACTACGGTGTGTTAAGCCCCCTTGTCAATGTAGCTGTTACATTTCATTCCCTTTTGGAGAATTTCTCATTGGTCAAAAATCGCTCTTTTTGCAAAAACATAATGCAGCATTCAATACAGCGGGAAGCTGAACAATTAACAAGAAGGCACACAGAGGTAATGAAACAAACTGCAACACATGTAAAAATTGTCTCCAGGGCCGATTTGATGAAAAACTTCAATTAGGTTGTCCTGAATACTTGATCCAAAAATAGTTCTAGCCAATTTTTAACCAATTTAAACAACAAGAAAAACAAGATGACACAAAAGCAGTCTGACAGGTGCGTAGGGTCTTTTCATTCAAGTCTCGATCATGTATGGGATTTCAATATGAACTCGCACGGGAAGTGAAAGTGATTTTCCAGTCAGTATTGTTTGTTTTTCTCGATGTGGGAGCCCAAGTTTTAATACTCAAGCTGACATCAAGTTGGATGGAGATTTATTTTTATGTATGTTCTTTACTGCTTAACACTATATAGGACCTTATTGGACATCATTTCATCAGGTTTTGGATGACCGTCAGAAATGATCGTGCAAGTTTCCTCATGGCTTTCGGATGATTAAGCCGAAATCCGATAGGAAATCGAGCAATTTCAGTTTTATGGAACAAAAACCTTGTACCAGAATAACTGTCCTTTTTGCATTTTCTAAATACTAAAGATATAAACAATTGCCTGAAGTAACACCAAAAACAATTACCCATGGGAACCTTAGAAAATGAGTTTCAAAGTTCATAGAAATTGTGCAAATCACAGGCAAAATTTCATTTCATTTCAACCGAGTACTTTCAAGTGCTTTATTTGAACTTCAATTATAAACAGTCGCACAGAAGTTTGCAATACAATGTAAATAATCTTGATACAAAGTTTTTGTTCACTTATTACTCGAACTTGTAGTGGATTCCCTCTTAATACCGAAGTAACTTCGGTGTTAATCATCCGACAGCCATGGGCGAAGTATACGATCGCACCTCCAATTACGCAAAACCTGAAACAAACTGCTGGAGAAAGGATTCTTTTCCATTGCAAGCCCAAAAAACTATAAATATCTTTTAAGTCATGTCCCCTGGTAGGGTCTGATAGCACTGCTGTACTTTGAAGCAGTTAAGCCAATCGAATTAGTCATTGTAGGGATTTCTGTCGTGCTGTCTTTGCTTGATAACTGAATGTGTTCTACAATCATAGATTATTTAAATATAAATATAACTCGCGTGTGGTAGTTTCAGCCCGTCGAGTGGAGAGAGAAAAGACCTCCATCTAGCCCTGCCATCCGTCCTCATGGCTGCGCGACAATTAAATTACCAAGCGACGTCAAGTTCCCAGTTATGTATTAACTTTATTTGCGACGTAGAAAATTACTTTGAATCGACGGACACGTGAAAAAAAATAAAAAATAAAAAATAAAAAATAAAAAATAATAAATAAATAAATAAATAAATAAATAAAAATGGGAAAACAATGCCTGGGAGGAACAAGGGTGTTTGAATCTGGCTGAGGCACATTGAGACCCGAACCCGCTCTGTTGATAAGATATCCACATGTAAAACATAGACAAGGCTTTCTCAAATGTCCTTTCTTGGGAGCTTTCACCTTTTTCATCGATTTTGTGTTTTGAAGAGGACTGACTGGATCGTTGAAACGGGGACTCAGTTTCAGCATTCTCTCAGTAACATGTGAACGTAAAAGTGCGTCGATTCAAGGTCTTCATTTAACCATTAATAACAGTAACACTCCAGTGACGGTTGCCACGGTATAGAACTGAAATGTCTCGAAACAAAACTGTGAGTGAAAACTGGTTACAGGACTAGTTGTGCAGTAGTGGATTAGTAGTATGAAGCTGGTACTCTAATACGGTAACTCGCCTCCCAGCGCGATTTCACCGCTTTTTCATTAGTCCGATAAGTTCCCATCCCTTCATGCATAATAATTTATATGTGGAAAAAATTGAAACATTATCGATAATAATAACGGAAAATTGGGTATCGAAAACCCCTCCATGTACTATTGAATTGTGAAACGGTTCAGGTTATAGCTGACGAATTTGACTTGGTGTTGTAGTTAAGTTTAGCCTTTTTTACAGTTTCAAAGCCTTTTTTAGGTATTTAAGAATTATGCGGGGCTGTTAGCTAATTTTAACGTTGTCGTCAATTTGAAATGAATTCATTATCACTACGGCCTCAAATTTGAAAAACATTTGGTCTAGATCTGTTCATTTTACACTCTGAGTACCAACACTGAGACAAGAAGAACTTTAAACAAAAGAGACTGTTCGCATTTCCCGGTACTTCGAGCACGATTAGCTATAATCTCCAATTGGTTAAAGGTTGGAAAACTGGCTGCCATAAAGGCATTACAAAGATCTTCTTTACAGCATTTAACATTACAATTTCCTACATCAGCTCCCAGGCTCATCGCCAGCTCCCGCAGCATGGTACACCTGTTGTCGATTTCACGGCAGTCACGGCTCTCTGTTGCGCAATCTTTCCATTCTGCAATTTTAAGAACTTCCCTTGTATTCACCTCTAACACCTGTGCTTGCAATGTAAAACAAGAATCAGATTCATCGTTTGTAGAGCAGTTTTTCTCTAGTGGGTGACTTACATGATTCGGCTTTGAAACGAACTCTGGTTCCAATTTGAAGCACTTTTTTGGAGACTTACGTGAAATTGCAGTTGGGAGAATTTTGCGAGTGCTTGATTTCGGTAGATTAGGAGTTGGTACGGGATGATTGCAATAATTAGAAGAGCAACACTGTGGGCGGCAGTTAGGCTCGACTAGCAGACCTGGCTTCTCCTTCCACAAGTGAAGTTTTATATCATTGCACGGCTGTGAGGAATGACATTCCTTTTTAGATGCGCACTGTCTGAAAATGAAAACGACTGGTTAGTTGCTGGAAAAAGGTGCTTTGTGTTGGAAGGGCCATGGTGCTCGATTTTATTTTTAGTACCGCCCTAAAACCTCCGTAATGAGGAAAAATATACAAACAAACAGATCATCGATTTCATTCATTTACTGAACGGTTGCTACACTAGACTGCGAGCTATCTCTATTTTGCTCGAAAATCCGTGTGGGGAGAACACAAAACAGGTGCGCGTGCGAGCGTGACTGCGAAAGTGACATGCGAGCTGCCGCGAGTAGCGCGGGAGTCTGAAGAAGAGCGATACGTCTTCTCCCTATTTTCCCTAGTCTTCTGACGCCCGCGCTAGTTGCGGCTCGCGGCTTTTCGCATGCCATGCTCGAACGGTCAAACTGCTCACTTGTGTTGCGTTCTTCTTTGCGTTCTTCCCAACGAATTTTCGAGCAAAACAGAGACTGCTCGCAGTCCATTGTTATACAAGGACGTCGTCGAAGAAAAAAAATCTTTAATTGATCGCGCGTGCCATACTATAAGGCGGGGCAGAAATACGTTATTTGTCTCGGATACCAACGAAAAGCCTTATTTCAGTCTTTGACTAAAACTCATTTGAGAATGGAGATGACATCCACGCACTTTCTTCAAAAGTCAGTCACCAACAACAGTTCTTTCAAAGAACTACCCTCGCCCAGACGATCACACTACTACGAACTAATGATACTCCTGGGATCAAAGCATTACTATTAAACTTAGTTTTATTGTAACTGAGTCTTTGAACTGGAAGTCTAGTCGAAATCAGAGAAGAGTGAGGACGAAAAAATGGCCTAGGAACATAATTAAGTAAAGCTAGCGGACAGTGAATGACTTGGTTTTTTTTCCCCAGGTAAATGGTGTCGATCTATATTTCGTCGTCTTGCACTAAAATGAATATATCCGTGCAACATCCTACCTTACGAAGAGAACCGATTTCTCTCCTTTCAAATTTGTTACCGAGGCATCAACAGCCATGCAGACAGACTTAGGTCCATATTGACAGGTTTCGATCCGGGAAGTTTTAAAGCACATTGTCGCTGACCAGCTCTCATTGCATTTGTAGCATTCTAAAGATCTTGCTATCTTAAGCGTGGCTGTGAAGCGTAAAAGTAAAAATATAAATAACAGTCATCAAGAAATTAAAGGTAGGCCGGATCAGTAAACACTGTGAAAAGTTGGGTTAATTATCACCCTTTTTATCGTACCATCACCGTAAAGATTATACGAACGAAAATGAGTAAAACACATTAATTTAATGTGATGAAATAATAATGAAATAACGGGCACTCTGATTGGTGGATCAAGCTAAGTTTTAAAAAGAGTGGCGTCGCGTCATTATTTCCTACATCTATTTTTGTAAAATCCGCCCCATTTGACAGGAAGTGGCGTAATCAGGACAGGTGTAATAAATAAAGCTAAAAATTGTGGAAAGTGAGTGATTTGGGTGCGATTTTAACGAAGGCATTTAGCGCTTTCAGGCATGTGTCTCAAGATATGCAGTGTTCCACAGACTTCGTCAGCTTTTTTACATGCATGAACCCTCACTGGGCTAACGAAATGTTACTTTCATATATGATTTCTTTTTGAAGTCTTTTTCGTTTTCACAGACTCACAACGTGGCCAGCTTCCAGTTCTTCCGTCAATGGACCGATTTTTTTAGTCGGGCACTGCACCGGTATCGTAGAGGTCATGGGTTCGAATCCCGTTAAAAACAGTGAATTTTCAGGCTTTTTTTCACCTCGCAACTACCAAAGCTACGATGAAAAAAGTCTATCCCGCAGTTCAAATATACATGATCTGTCATCATCACCCACTTACTTAGAAATGTCAGTTTTACTTTTTAATCAGTTTTTCGGTATAAGGCCCCCCTAATCACAAACAAAAATCAAAATATTACCATTCAAACCAACGTGGCTATTCCTAGATAGAACCATTTTCTCTTCGGATAGAACATAGGAAAGTATAGTTTTTGTTTTTAACGGTTCATAAATAATTACCACAGAGCAATATCAGCAGTTGGTTTACCATCCTTCAATCTATTAAAATATGCTAACGATAAGGTGAAGACGTGTTTTCTACTTACAGCAGGTGAAAGGTGAAGGTGAAGGTGAAGGTAAATAAATACTTAAAAACTAAATTTATGTTGTTTATGGGGAAAAAAAATAAACAAGGTACATTTCAATGGAAAGTTATGGTGCCCGATTGCGCCCAGTAGGAGATTTTTTACACTAATCAAAGTTGATGCGGTATGCAGCTATGTGATTGCAAAAGTACTATAGTGATAATCGTGTCGTAAAAACGAAGGAATTTAATAGCGAGGCTTTCTATATTATTTTCGACTTTGTTAGTGTTTTGGCTGGCTGGTGTTGAACATCGACCTCCTTCCGCAGACAGAAAAAAAAACAAAAGTGGCCGAGGGTTAAGAAGAGGAAGAAACTCTCTTCGCTCTTTCAGGCAGGACGCGGCTGCTACGCAAGTTAAACCAATCGGAATTAGGTTAAAGTAAGATATGAAAATATATGGCGAAATGAAGTTTCCTGAACGAAGTTGATTATTGTGTTTTTGTGCCAATACCTATAACAACAGCATAGCGTTCACAAAAGTAGTTAATCAAATTATAATCGTACAAGAAAAAAAAGTAATGTGTGACTTGTTTCACCTGTTGAGACAGCGGCGAGGACCAGAAGCTGAACGTTCATTTTTCGCTCCTTTTCCTGGCCGAACTAAAAGAAATAAAAACAAGCTAGTGACAGAACCTTTTATGGCAGCTACAAATCAACGTCTGAGGTATTTGTTGTCTGAAAGCGTAGTAAATTTTTCTAAAAAATCAAGCTGGCGGATTTGTATTTAAGTCATACCTGCCACTCACCTCCGAAGATTTGATAATGACCTGTTGAGTTGCACAGTGGATTGATCGGTGGCTCACTACGCGTCTTGGTTCAAAACTGTGGCAAGTTTTCACGCAAATCGAGATCCTTTCGTGTTGTTTGTTAAGAAGCGTTACGTTACCTTAGCCGTGTTCACGCACATATAACCGCTTTCCTCAAGCGTTCTGTGTTTATGTGTAAAGAAAATAAGCTTTTGACGCGGGCTTAAAGGATAATCAGACTTATTCTATAGAGCTTAAAAATGCACTTCCTTAGCTGGGTGTCGATGAAAATTTAATGCGTTTTAGTTTTTCTTGCACGTTCTACGTTTAAAAATCTAGTCATAACAAATCTCGATCAACAACTCAAGAACAATTCTAGAAGAAACTAATTTATTCAAAATCATATTTATCGCTGTACCACGAAATAGTTTCCGCAAGAACACAATAAAGGTGAATGAATAGAAAATTTGGATAAGATTATGATTTTTATCGAAAGTAAGGTTGCGGTTTCATTACGGTAATTCAATGTGGTTCCATTTTGGTCCCAGCACTGCATATTTTATTATTTTAATGTGTTTGTTGCTACAGAGTAGATCCCCTAACTATTAAATAGGATTCCAAGCACGTTATTATGTTTAAAACAGCTTTTCTTTCTCGCTTGTAGTTTAAAACTTGAAGGCAAAGATTTGTTTTACTAATATTTTGCTAGTATTAGCTGTAATGACATTGTGTTATCTTAGGTTTTGAGGTGAAGTCACTTAACCGACCTTGTCTTACTTCATTGAACATCAAGTCTTATTTATTATTTTCCCACGATCTTGCCAAGCCTGGATTGTAATATTGTAAAGTTTACGAGTTCCCTGAGACCACGAAGTTGTTGTTAGGCCAAGGAAAATTAATAAATATTTCAACACTCTCGCCTCTCATTAGTTTTTCATGGTTCCAGAAAGTGAACCTCGGGTGCTGTTGAAAAAGGCATGCGTAAATGCAGTTTATAATTACGGGCTTTTGTTATAATTCGCTGGAGTATTCACCAAATTATCCAGATCCTCGATACTTTAAGACTACATAAAGTTTTTCTGAATTTGAGAATTAATTTGGTAGTCCTCTTTAGTTATTCCTTAATTAGCTTGGGCATTCCATTAATATCTGGTGGATTTTTGTTTCTTTCTTTTTTGTAGATTTTGTTGGAAGCCCTGACATACTACTACGCAACTTCGTTAAACGGTGCCAGGAGCCCATTACTAGGAGCATGCAACTCTCATACTAAGCCTATGTCACGGAATTTTTACAGACCGGTCTATTTTTGGGCTTCTTTTCCCGCGAAATCGGTAAGGAAAAAAGTGTCAGTTTTTCTTAAAGTCTTCCGGTGAAATGATGACGTCAGTTAAAAATTAAATCCGTGTTTGTGATTGAACATTGAGGTTCTTGCGGGGGTCTGAATTTGCGGTAATGATCGCTCTGTGAAAACGCCGTGACAGGAATATGGGGTAGTTGCACCACGGCTAGTGATGGGCTCCTGACGTCGCTTATTCTTCCATTTAATTTGAAGGGGAAAATGTCCAGTTGACTGGCTTCCCCGGTGTTTGCTAAACTTAAGTTTCTCCGTCTTCCTCATCGAAGTCTGCGACCTAGTATAGTTTTAAGAGTTATCCATTACCAGGAATCAGAAGCGATCCCTCTGGTAACGACGAGCCTAACGTAAGACACATAACCCTTAAAGTTCAAGGAAAGTCATATTTTTGCAATATTTGAACCTGTGGTAACGACATTGTGTCTGCTAGGTTTGAAGGTTCTATTTGAATTTTTCTGTAAGTTTTTATGAGTGTTGTTTAAATTTTCGTGCGCTACGATGTATCATTTTCCATCTTGTTTAAACAACTAAATAAATAAATACAGTATTTTATTGACCATCCCCCAATAGGGCTTTACAGGGCCAATGAAACCAAATGGTGAAAGAAATAATGCAAATGAACATAACATGGTTAAAAATCCCAACTGGCAGGAGGCAGACCAGTTGGTTATTCACAAATGTGGCCGAGGAGACTACAGCTGGTGGTCAGAGCGGGACTTGAACCCACGACCTCCGGATTTCAAGTCCGGTCTACGGAGGATTAAAGAAGCACACAACAAATGCACAAAACATGATTGGTCAGTCAGCTGCTGATACGGGGACGGCTGTAACGTGGGCTCAATTGTTTTCTTCAACGTTGATGTAGCCGTGTGGTCGCTGTTAAGACTGGCACTAGTGAAGTTAGCCGAAGATCAAATAAAGAGTTTTTAACGTAACATTATCACTCTATTACGGGAACCAAATCACCGTCATTATTTATGCATTAATCTTTAATGTGACAACTTTTTGGAGGTTTCATAGATACATGATGCTAGGCTTTTCTCTACTCAATGAGAGATACATACTAAGAACAACGAGAAAAAATGGACACTGGTTAAGTGTCCATAAAACATATACTGCCTGGTCAAGTGTACATAAAAGATATACTTTCTTTCAAATCTGATTATTTTCTCGCCTGTAAAGAAATAAGAGAAATATCTCACGTTCTCTTATTATCAACCGGAGCAAATCCAAAACCAGCAGTCCCGGCAGCTCTCGTGTTTTCTTAGACTCAATCAATTTCGTGGTAAAAAGTCATGAATTGGAAACGGTTATCGACTGTATCTGCTTTCCTACGCACGGCTAGGCAGTTAAGGGTGCGTCTGCCGACTCCATTTACTCAGGCTCACAGGAATGCATCGATCCTGTTTCAGCGTTGAAAGCCATTGTTAACTGGTTCTCTAATTCTGCAAGGACAAGATAGAAACATAGAGGTTTGATAAAAGAGCCAGCTGTAAAAGGGACTGTAAATGATTCCCATGAGCACAGAAAGAGGAGAACGACGACATTTAAAACTATAGACTGATCTAGGACTCAAGTATAAATAAAACATCAAAAGGAATTTTCAAAGGGTTTTGGTAATCGCCATGTAAGAGCAAAAGAAAATGAAAAAAATTGTCATCGATTTAGACGGCAGCTTATGTTAATATTATATATGTCGAAAAACGGTAAATACTTATAATTACATTATTTACCTTGTTCATTTTCAGAGACATCCATAACTTCAGCCGTTCTTTTTCCAAGAGTCTCCGGTAAAATCCAACAGAAAACAGCCGCAATGAAGGACAAACTGCCCATGATGGCGAATGGCAGAATGGGATTTATACGAGTCATTTGAACGACAAATGGCGAACTTGCAGCTCCAAAGCGACTGGCTACGGATACCATGCCCATTCCACTATTCCTGAAAATTATGTACGTATAATCAGACTGTGACGTCTGTTAAGAGTATCTCTAGCATACCCTAGTCAGCAGTTGAAGGCCCGTGTTGATATGTACTCGGAAGTGAGAGTATTCACCCACTATTTTGTCAAGTTGGTGACAAAGGAAAGACACTCTTATACTTAAGGGCCGTGTCCAAAAATACAATACATTGGGACACGCTCTGAATAAAGAATCCAAAAACACGAATACTCGGTGTAACCAGTCTGCTTAAGGGAAGGCTGTTCACAGTTTTAAATCACAATACTTTCGTTTTACACACCTTACAACAGTGGGGAACAACTCCGCCGAAAAAACATAGATAGCATTGAACGAGGTGGTAATGAATAACTTGCCCATCGTGCCAAGGGTCACTCGGCCTCCTATGTTACCTAGAAGTAACACAGACTTCATGTAAATTTTACTGAAAAAGATTGTCCTACATAAACAGATTATCTCTTGTACCTTTGGCAATTAGTCTAATTGTTATTCTTCCACTATCTCCAACTAATGCTGTCTGGATTTGCTCCTTGATAGTTTTATGGTCACATTTTTTTTGTTCCGGCTATTTGCAATATTTGTTTATTATTTGTTTATAAGTGTCCCTAACCAGGACAACAGTGCTTTTAAGCAAATGTATTAGAATACATTTGGTATTTAAAAAACATTTTGTTGCCGATGAACACATGTACCACAGTGGCCCAAACAGTGTCAAGCGAAGCTGCAAATCAAACAGTACCTTTGTTATCTGTGCCTGCAGGTATGAATGACACACACACAGCTGAAATGGCTGCAGCTATCATATGCACTACAACTGTCTTCTTTCGTCCAAACCTACACAATGTAAAATATTGAAGAGATCCTTAGCACATCAACTTTAAGTCGCCACGGTAAGGATTTTTCTCCACAAGCCACCAGCTAATCAGAACGGTGACAGAGTTGATAATACAAGATACTCTTTGAGATATAAAAATAGATGATAGTATCAAAATTCTACAATGCACTCTGAAAAATACGCCATTTGTTCCCTGCTAGGTTTGTGTAGCATGCAGAGACTCAGTAGAGGTATTTCTACTCTCCCTGGATGGGATACTAGTCCATCGCCGTTAATTCGCCCCATTTAAACACCTAGGTGGGGAGAGGCACCGTGAGAGTAAAGTGTCTAACACAACGTAATGACCACTCCCAGAAGACGTTAGGCTGTACAAATATCATGTAATCCTTTTTAAATTCACTGTTTGGCTTGTTATTACCTGTTGCAGTTGTGAATAACCAAGATGTTAGCAGGGACCTCCACAAGACTTGTCAAAACGAAGTTTAAGTAAATGCTTCCACCAAATTCTCCAGCGCTCAAAGAAAGCCCATAATACACCATTCCGTTGACAAACCTAAATTTAACAAGAACAAGAGAGGATGAAGCTTATAACTTGCTCTTCATCCTCTACTGTCATTGATATAACTTAATATGAGCTCTTTTGGTTTTTTAGACTTCCTTGCCCCTAGTATAAATTTCCTTTTTTTTTTTCTTTTTTTCTTTTTTTGGCAAAACGAAGAGTCAAAGAGAGCGCATGAAAATTGGTTGCCGAGTCGGGTTCATCCGCCCGTTCTCCGATCCAGCCCTTAAGGTTTTTTGGCTACCTACGTAAAGAAATATTCACAGAAGCAAACAAACCAGGCATAACACTGGATTAGTGACAGCTTAGCAAGTTTCCATGACTTGAACAGTTCAAAAAATCCCTTGCTTGACTGAGCCCGAACAGGAACGTAGAGCTCTTCTTTCGGCATCTCCCCCTTATTTGCACGAGCAACCTTCTCCAGGATTTCGCGAGCTTCATCTCTCCTCCCGCTAACTAACAGCCATCGAACTGATTCCGGAATGAACCTAAAAGATTAAACTATAATAAATATGGCTGTGTTTTGGTTAAAGTGTCGGAGGTGTAGTTGAAAGAAAAGCGTCTGGTATGGGTAAAAACGAGAGGTAACTGTAAACAGAGAGTACGCTCAGAAGTCACTGACCGAAACGAAATGCTTGCGCAGCTTAGCTTGAAACTGGATATTAAAAAGATCTTAAATTTAATATTCATAGACATTCATTCACATTCTTTATCATCAACGTCCCGGTACATCAACGCGACCAGCTTCCAGTTGGCTTGAAAGCTTAGTTGGTAGAGCACTGCAATGGTATCGCAGTGGTCATGGGTTCGAATCCCGTTTAAGGAGAACGCGTTATTTTCACAGCTGCTTAAGTGGTGCACTAATTGCGATGATCCTTCATGTCTTCAGCCACATGTATAGCTACATTCCCTCAGTAGATCATGCTAGTCCATTTGTCAGCTTGCCAGTACGTAATTACAATACAGGGTGAAGCGGTACGGCGGAAATGAAAGATCTTGCTCAAGTACACTACACCGTGACCACGCCCAGTGCTCGAACCTGCATCGTTAGATCCACAGTTGAGCGCTTCGGTACATTCCAAACACTGTTAGCTGCACATATCGAAGCTACCATCATAGACAAACATTTTAACGCTAAATTGCCTTTCCTGCAAGGAGAGTGGATGGTTGTACACCATACATAATTATTCTGCTGTTACCAATCTGGGGCGGGTTGTTCAAAGCCCGTTTAATCTAACCCTGGATTAGCGAGAATTTTGATTTGAACTTCGTAACTTTTCGGTGAGGTTTTCTGTTTATACTGTTTGTCCTTCAGTTTTGAGCTTAACTAAGCTCAAACTACACAAAACGTAGGCAGTAGAAAACATTTTTATGCAAGAAAAATTAATACTTCGGTTAACTTTTAATCCTGGGTTAGCGTTAACCGGCGTTCGAACAACCCGGTCCAGGTGATCATACTTACTTCCAGAAAACGACAATAAAAATGAAGGGCGCAGACGACACAATCAGAAGGATGCGCCAGCTTCGTATGAAAAAGGCCTTCATGGCAAGTACTATGAGGGCCACTGTGAAGTAGATCCAAACAAGGGTCCCTGCCAGCGCTCTCTTTTCAGGCCCTACCAGTTCAGTCGCCAAAACGAACATTGTGATGAAGCAGCCAGCCTCGAAAAACCCGATGACAAATCGACACACGGCGACGATCCAATAGGCTTGTGCAAACGCCATGGAAAAAGCTATAACCACTACAGCTAACAGAGAGGGGAATAAGACTTTTTGGCGGCCAAATTTGTCTGAAATGATGCCAAGAACTATTGCACCAACTGCCCAGCCAAAGAACAGCATCGAGTTGGCCAACGACGCTTGAAAGGCGCGCCCACAAACCAGATCGAACTGCAAAAGGAAGAGAAAAAGATATGAATAATATTACTTTTCTTATAAGTTTCTCTGCTGATAATCCCAGCATGTGATTGCCTTGGGAAAGGATAATGCGATAGTTATTGCACAGAAGGATAAATTCATTGACTTCACGATACAATATAAAAACTCAGTCAACTTAGCACATTGCACCCGGATGCTCTAAGAGACGAAAATATTTGCAAATGTAGACGAACGGACTAAAGTCGTCTGTAGTAAACAAAGGCTTTTTCAATCCCGCATTTTTGCTCAATCCCGCCATCCCGCCTCACTCAGAATGTTTATCCTAATCCCGCCTGGTTAGAGTTTCAGTTCTCCGCTATTCGTAACCCGCAACTTGTGTTCATCATCCGGCATCCCGCCGTCGTTTTTAGAAGTATCCCGAATCCCGCCTGTCAAAATGAGCAGATCTCCCTCCTGCCGAAGTTAAAATGTCTGTCATCCTACATCCCGCCTCCAGTTTTACATTCATCCCGCATCTATGTTAGACCCTTCAGTTCATTTAAAGAACTTTTGAATTAAAAGGAGTTTACAAAGTAGTGTAACCAAAGCTAAATTGGGATCACGTAACACTTCAATAAAATTTGCAAAAGGGAGTGACAGTAATTGCGTGACTTTAGGTTTCGCGTGCAGGTATGTGTAATTACGCAACGTGTAATTACAGTAAATACAATCGGGCTCGAATATACGCGGGTTCTCCAAGATAGATTCGTCAATGCTGTAAATGAACCCTCAAGTATTCATTTCAGCTATAATTTCTGTCAAAGGTAATCAATAAAAACCCTTGAGTAGTAAACACCGGGTCGAATAAACTGCGAGCCGGTCAAATAAGTGCCGCATCTATCAGGTCAAGTTTGAATTTGTTTTGTTTATAAAGGGTGTGCGTGGGAGAGTACGAGTGTGAGGTTATTTCTGCAACAGACATGACAGGTGAATAGATCTACATCTCTATAATCATTACATAATCATAGCGTGAAAAAAGTGTCCAAAAATATAGTAGTCTGAAAAGGTGTTAGTGAAACAGTTTCACTGAATAGACAACCGGTGTGAAACACGGGGTGCAATTAGCTATGGAATATAAATTTACTCTTTACCTGGTTTACAATTGTGTGTTGCGGTCCGTCATACAGGTCGTAATCCGCAAATTTCCAGTCCGTTCTATTCAAAGAACATCGCCTCTCGTAGAGCGACTTGGGCTTTGTCGCCGTGCTGAACACCTGAACCGATGAGCTGTTAGTGAAATTTGCACCTAGGCATGAGGAGCTGCCTTCGACGCACATCCATGGCGGCTCGAATGCAATGAAAACCATGATGAGCGTTTGGTAGGTTATAGGAAAGATCGTAAACAGAAACAAGACGAGGACGCGTATTTGGTATGGACCAAACTGGCCGATGTGTTGTAACACCTCGTCTATATCAAGAGCCATACTCGATCTTACCGGTATTTGTCTCTCTGAGTGACAAACCGAACACGGTAGTGAATCTTTTACTAACCCTGGCAACTTGTAACTTGATATTTGCAATTCAAAACTGAACAATAAACAATGTAAAATTCCGACAGCTAAAGGGCTAAGACCATTAAATTCTGAAAAAGCTCTGAATGTGCAGGTAAACACGAGAGGTGTTTAAGCATTTTTGAGTTAGTGCAAGTCACATTTATTTTACCACGAACCACCAAGAGGACGCAACACCACGCGCAGACCTACGTGACCCTAACCCTAAGGGTGGTGTGATAAAGAAAGTGTAGGGAGGGGTAGTATAGGGATACAACAGGAAAAAGGTTCATGAACACCACCCCCCCCCCCCCCCCTCCCATCCCCTCCGGTTAGAAGCACAGACAGTTACCCATCGGTCTGTTGGCGAAAATTAAAAAAAAAAAAAACACACCCTCCCTCACCCGAGTTTAACATTATCACCACTGACCCGGGTAACACTTAGTTACAATATTGTGAAGGGAGAATTTGCCGATATTCTTAACCATAGAAAAGCCAACAGTTAGCAGTTAAGTGAAAGTCCAATAACCATGGTAAGCAACTGCTTATCTGTACTATCGTCCAACCCCGGGCGTCCAACACCTTGTAGTGAGAAACGAGTAGTTAACCCTCTGAGCCCCAATTACGCATATATATGCGTAATTAATGGTCGTGCTCTTTGTACCACTTGTGACGTCATCAATTTAAATGTCATCAGATATTCTTGATAAGCAGATAGTAGTACTAGGCCAGGCCTTTCCGTACAATGGTCAGGTTTAGACGTCGATGACATTCCGACGTCGCAAATCGAAAAACAACGTTATCAGTTTTGGTGCAAAAACGGTGGTAAAATGGTCCACTACGCCTATGAGTGATCAAGGTCCATTTCTTGACTTCGCCCGTAATTAACATCCAACTTTTCACGGCAGCCAGAAAGAACATGTAACGAAAAAGGTAGCCAGTGTAAAAGGGCCGAGAAAAACAGAAAGAAAAGGGGCAACAAACAAAATTGAGAATGGTTAATGGCAAAAAAAAAAGGGTCCAAATTTTGGCTTATGCGCCTGCCTGGAATTGAAATATTGCTTAATTTTGTACCTAATCCTCGAAAAATCTCTCCTTTTAGTCAAAAAAGCTTTCTTAGCAAAACTTAGGCTTATTTAGCGTCATGGCAGCTAAAAAACCTGACTAAACGGTTAAAAATGGTATTTTTTGGCGAAAGTTTGGTATTCAAAGGGTTAATAATTACGAGCAGAGTAACAGACTTGCCTATGACCATGGAATAGCCTAAACAACAATGAGCTCATTGGCAACCAATAGCGGTTTACAATTACGTACGACTTGCGTATATACAGGTGTTTTGTAAATTGCTCCTCTGTCACGCTCCCGATGGTGGTGGACCAGATATCACGATCCGGTTTGGGTCACTAATTCTGGTTATTTTCTTGCCATGTCCTGTATATATTCTTAGATTAAAACGATTTCAGTGTTGGACCCAAGCTCGGTGTGCTGTCGGGAGCCCATGTTGATGTCCCTGAAGATAACATCCCTGTAAACAGACAGTTTTCCCAGGTTTCTAGGGAAGTGCTTTCCCAGGCTAAAACCCATTATCACAATTTAGTATATTCTCAGCTCCGACTATTGCATTTCTAGCTCTCTGATTGGCTCAAAAACTCCGACTATGAGCCATTAGTCGGAGTTTTACCTTATATGGAAAACAGTGCGCCAAGT
>Ga0126339_10000084_pt1 | contig 33797 bp, 12 predicted proteins | sample OrbTmetagenome_2_FD_92532 | JGI IMG/M metagenome (GOLD analysis project Ga0126339, IMG submission 92532) | Coral microbial communities from Petempiche,Puerto Morelos, Mexico - Orbicella T R C metagenome | ecosystem: Host-associated > Invertebrates > Cnidaria > Coral | place: Petempiche,Puerto...
CCAGTTGGGATTTTTAAGCCTATTATGTTTAGTTGATATATTTGTTTCTTTCAGTTTAAGTGGCATGCCTGTGAACTAGCTAGGTGTAGCTAAGCGCATTGACCACTATAACAACAACATTTGAACATTTTTTTTGAACATTCCAAACGAATCAAATGTGAATACAACTATAAATATTGGTTTCACGTCCTCGCAAAGCTTTGTTTGAAATACCAGTGTTTTTTTTTTGTGTCCCCAATTAGTTGTGAAAACTAAATAAATTGACACATTAATAAAGCTTTTACTTTACTTACTTTACTGTATTGATAGTGAAAACTGCACGCAAGATCAGAATTGGTTTATTGGCTGTGGTACGTTTCCGAGGATAAATTAACTTCTTTGGCTTGCACTTTCGTAGCCTACATCATTGAAGGGCTTCGGTCCAATTATAATTCATGACATATTCTTGATGTTTACCAATAACAGTCAGCCTGAATGCTGCAGTTTACGTTTTGAGTTCTATTTGAAACAAAAAAAAAATGTTTTGGGGGATGATAATAATTGCTTCTTTTATTAGATCTTCGAGAGCGTCTTGTCTCAATGGGTAACATAAAAGTTTCTACCGTAAAAAGATATGAGGACTACAAAGTGAACTAGACTACTACGTATTATATTTGTTACGTAGGGAGATGTACAAGAAATCAATGGAGGAAGCATATAATTTATCTGTGGCGATCAACAACAATTTGAGGAATTATGACACAAAGTTGAGACCAAACGCTGGAGGTGAGTTCTGTGACCGTTATTAATCTCACTACTCTGTCTTTTGACATTTATTTGCTCGTTCGCTTTTATTGCTTTTAAAAAAACATGTCTTGGCAGACATAATGCCTGGCTAGCATGTTAGCCGGCTACTAGCAATGTCGTGCATTTATGGAAGAGGAGATTGTTTGCTGACGTCATTGTTTACATTTTTCCTCATTGACATACGACTTTACGCAGAGAAGGCATCACGCTAGACACGAATTACAAACTACAAACATTTTTAAAAAGAGCTTGGAGAACTTAGTAATTGGTGAAATTTTTGGCTCTTTGGGTGTAATATTCGAGGAGAAATTGGCTGCAAAGTTCTGGGTGGCAAAAGCTCTTGTGAACTAATACATTCTTTGTAAAATGTTGAGTTTTTAAACCCGCGTCGCACAAAATGTTTTCGATACATTGGCCTTAAATTCCTTGGGATCGTTTTGATCGTTCTGTTCCCTTTCTAACGTTTTTGTAGCTCCATTAGAAACTGTATCGCCAATGCTAATGAGGCAAATATTATAAAAAAAAATTCTCCTTAAGACAAACCAAAGGTTAAGTTACATTTCCAACTTTTGCCTTGTTTAGGGTTATAAATCTGGTTATACAAACGGGGAGTAGGGATGGCGTGGTGCTCGCCTTCCACAGCGTGGCCGGGTTCTACTCCATCTTGATGATATAATTGTGTTGATTTTGTTCTTTGCTCTTGCCTTGCTCCGACGGTTGGGTACTCCTAATAAAAGACCGGTATTTTCAAATTTCAAATTGATCCGGATAGAGATACCACATTAAGACCATCTAGGACTGATATAGCTTCCTCTCTGAATATTGTAAGTGTTTTTTGTATAACGGGATAATTATATTATTTGTTTTCCAGGCGAGCCAGTCATAGTGCAAGTTGAGTTTAAAGTTATTTCATTTGGTGAGATAAAAGAAGTTAATATGGTAAGATGCTTTTGACGGTTAGCAGTTGTGTACTCTTGAACATTTTTCAAAATCAGGTTTGAATTGTGAAGGTGAATTAATCAACATGACACGAGCGTGGGACAAAGAAAAATTCTGAGTCCCCGACAGGAATCGAACCCATGACCTCCCGAACACTGGGCTATCAGGTTTGAATTATTTAACAAATATATATTTAAAATGTCAGAGCACTTTGAAATGCTCCATTCTGAAATGACTATGCTAAACGTTATGCTGACTTTCAGGAGTACAGCATGGACATATTCTTCCGCCAGTGGTGGAGAGACCCGAGGATGAGGCATAACTATTCTACTCCATTCAACATAGCGTTTGACCCGACCAACCTTTTATGGACGCCAGATACTTATTTCTGGAATGTCAAGAATGCAAAGTATCATCACGTGACCAGGGAAAACATGCGGCTGAGAATCTCATCGGATGGAGAGATTTACTTCAGTACAAGGTAAACTCACTACCAACTCACACTGAAACGGCACCCTTTTCCGGATTCTCAGAAGACAGCTAATTTACCTTTAAGCCTGGTCTACACGAGCAATGTTTATGTGACAATTCTTATTTGCTCCTGTAAACGAGGAAAATTCGCCAATTGTTATGTGATGAATATATTTGCTGAAAAGCTGGCCTGTTAGCTTTTATGTGGCAGGTGGCTCCCTGTTTGGCAAAATGACATCAGGAATGAAGGAAAGAAACAGCAATACCACGAAGTGAGATCAAAAGTCCAGCGTCAGGTACGTGAGACGAAGAACAATTGTTGGGAGCAGGAGGCACAAAAGATCCAATCCCTATCCGACAGCGTCCACAGTGGTGCGGAGCACAGTGAGTAACCGAGGAAAGAACACCGCGAGAGACTCCGGTCAGAGAGAAAAGAGTGGCAACAGGATGGCGGCATAGCTTTAATCTCATCTGTCTACGAATCTGCCGTTGGAGATTTGGCCTGCTCAGTCATCAACGAACTCATAAATTGAACACCATCAAGTAGACATTGTACTCGATATCGAGCGATTGCTTACTACTACTAAAAGTTGCCACATACGAAAACTGCCTCGTAGATGACTCGTCACATATAATGTGGCAAATATGTTCGTAAGCGCCATATTTTTTTGGACCTAACCCATTTTCCGCTGTCCAAAGTCATTACTGGCGCATCTACACGATCAAATATATTTGTCACGTAAAAATTGTTTGATAACAGTTATCGTGTACAACAGGCTTTATAGCCGAACGTTCCCCTTGCCCGCCGACACAGCACAACACATGGTTGCTTTAGAAACTTTATGCATTGTTGCAATCTTAGATACGATGAATAGGCCACGTTCGATATATCAATATTCTAACAGGGCTCCGAGGTTTTCGGGTCAAAATTGTAAATTTTTTAAGTTTCTTTTGTCTTTCAATTCCCAAAAGAGACTTGGATACAAAGAAGACAACACCAAATATAGAAGTTTGTCCTGAAAGCCTCGGAACCATGTTAGAATATTGATATATCGAACGTAGCCTATTGCGTCATCGTCTATTTGCTCTAACTAGAAGCTATCGGGCGAGACTTAACTATGAGACACTCCTCATTTCCTATGATTTATAACCAGGGAGTAATAATCAAGTAAAAATGGCGGAGTTCAGCTGTTTAAAGTTAGCGTTAGAGGGGTATGCTTTGAAACTCCCTTGCACCAGGTGGTCGTTTAGAAAATCCACCTCTAGGAAGCATAACCCATACACAAAAACAATTTGATGTAGCTAAAATAACAGAGATTCCACCTCTCCTTCGGCTTGTTACGCTTTAATTTTCTTGGTACCTTCTATCAGGATAACAATTGTGGCTCAATGTGACATGGACCTACGCCTGTATCCAATGGACACTCAACACTGTGCTTTGAGAATCGAGAGCTGTGAGTATTGATTTTGAAAATTTTAGGAGTTTTCGTTATGGCCACCTTTATTATACTTCACATACCAGTCCCGAGAGGAGCAAGTAGCTTAATTTGTTTTCCTAACACCCGAATAGGAAACAAGGGGTTTGTTTATTTAGAAAAAATAAAATAAGACAGTTGAGCCTTTCAGCTTTTGAGGAGCTGCTTAACAAAAGATCGACAGGGGATCTCTGCTATTAAGTTAAGTGTTTCACCAACTAGCCAGAAGTTACTTTCAGCGCACTAAAGTACTAAGTTTCTGCTATACATTCAGATGCTCACACAGTGGCTGACGTGGACTATAAATGGAAAGGCGGCAAAGGTGTTGAAATTGTTTCTTCAGAAATGGCACAGTTTGATCTTCTCCGAGTGGTCACTGAAAACGAAGCGTCGACTAACAGTAAAGGTTGGAATATTGACAATGTCTGTGTCAATTTTTGTTAGCGTTTGTCCTGATGTAGGCTCAGCTCTCCCGGTAATTTCATGATGATTCATAAGTTCATAAGCTTTGTATCTCGGGAAATGAAATTAACATAAGATTTAAAAGCCTTTGAACACTTCTGTGGACGAAGTGACAAAGTCCCGGAAGTGCCGCCAACCGGCATAATTCCGCAAAAGTTGATGAAAGCGTTTAAATATTATGTGAATTTCTTTTGCCGAGATATAAAGCTTAAAACATATAAATCATCAACATTTCTCTTTTACCTTTTTACAGTGATGCTTAGTTGTTTGTAAAATAACTTGAAGGTTGTGTAATTCTCGAGAGGCGTTTGTTGCTGAGGGAAACAGTTAAAGAATTATGCGATCTATTGTTACTTGAATCACAAATGATTATCCGAGCGGACGCTTGGTTTTCGTGTATAGGCACCAAAAGTTTAGGATCAGCTGCTGGCCTTTTATGCTAAAACAATTGAACTGCTCGCTGACGGTTTCGATCGGCTTCGGTAATTGACCCGAGGCTGGGCCACAAGACAACCATCAGGTATCAGATATAACAGATATGGCGTACAATTTTCTAAGTACTTTTCTCGCTTTCAGGTGTTGACTATCTATCTCTCAAAAGAAATTTTCAAATATCGCAATACGTTCATTATATCCTTTTTAATAAACCTGTATAAGATGTATTTTGGATTCCGAATCATAAAGAAATTACTCCACCGTATGGTGTTAATCAGTATAGCCCATTCTTGATTCGTTCCAGCCTCATATTCTTCTACTTTATAAACTCAAGGCTAAGTAGAAGTAATGGAAGATGATAATTTAAAGTATTTTATCTTATGTCATTGCCTTTAAGGTTCATTTGCCAAACTGAAGGCGGTGTTTTCATTCAGACGTCGGCTCGACTACTACATTTCAGCGGTGTACGTACCGGAAGTGATCCTGGTGGTGTTGTCATGGTGTACGTTTTTCATCACTCCCAGTGCTGTCCCCGCAAGAATATCACTCAGTATAACAACCATTCTTACTACCATCCTGCTTTCCAGCAGCCTAAACTCCAATATTCCCAAGGTACGTAAGCAGTGCATGCCTCTTGATGCTTGATGGCCAAGTAACAGCAATTTGTTTCCTGTCTATAATAGTGCTTCTTTCTTTAATAGCTTCCTCTCTTGCTACCTCTCAATCAGAAAGCAGCTCAGTTAAGCACTGGCCAATAGTTAAATCCAAACTAATTATCTTGGTTGACTGAGAGCAGTTATTGGAGAATGTCGCTATAAATTACCACATCGTTACTGTTAATATTTTGTTTCTCAGTTAGCCTTTTGATGGATTGATGTCCATGTTCAGCACTCATATGAGGTCGTTTCCTATAAGTTTCAGAATGCTGTTGAGGTAGCTATATTAGCAGTAGTAGGTCCGTTAGTGTGGACTTCTTTGGGTCAGGGACAAACTTGGCTTTTTCTTCCGGTTTTTTGTGTCGTGAATTCATAATTCATGTAAATAAAGTGATTGTTGTTACTATTATATTCCTCCTTTTAGGTCAGCTATATGAAAGCTGTAGACTACTTTATGTTAACGTCATTTGGCTTCATCTTCGCTGCTCTGATTGAATACATTATCGTTCTTAATACTCCTAATGTACTCGTGGATAGTTTCTACTGCGGGAAGAAAAAGCAAAAGAATGAGCCCGTTCAAGCCCAGGTAAATAATACAAACCAGCCAATCACTGACTGGTTTTCAAGATTTACACTTCAATCCGATTACGTGGCCAGTAAAAAGTTGGTATTGCTGTATGTGGGTCAGCACATTTAATCTTGCCCTCGTGATTATGAGTTTTTTCGTCTTTGTTTGGTCACCGAGACGAACAACGTTCTAGTCATGTTGGTTTGTATTAGTAGATTTGACATTCAACATAATACCATGGAATTTTACTGGAAACTATATTTTCTTCGCTTTCTTGATATTTCTTTTGCAGGATGGCGCAGAGGAACTTATTCTGAAGATCAGCGCTTCCCCAAGGAAATTAGATCTGACCAAGCCCAGCAAACAAGCCGAGAGGCAACCAAGCAATTCCAAGGACCACTGGGTTGACAAAAGCTCCCGTGTGCTCTTTCCAACTCTATACGCCCTCTTCCTTCTGGCGTACGTCGTGCATTACAAGAGCAAGGACTAATAGGCAGCAGTTTTGATTCCTTGTCGAAATAGTGGGCCCTTTCCATTTGACCAAAAGTTCCGGCGCGAATTTCCAGAAATTTCCAACATCTAGAATTTCCTGAAAAGAGGACAACCTCACGAGGTATACGCAAATCTTCGAAAATTTGTTACCGGAATCTCCTCATTTAACTTTCCCCCCGTAGTTTTCGGTTGAACGGCTCGCATTCCGGAAATTCAATTCGGATTTTCGAGATAGTTTACCAGGGAAATTTCCGTCCAATTTGCCCTCGTTTCAAAACTTCTGGAATTTTTAATTGAATGTAAAGCGCCCTCTGTTCACTGTCTTTTTCCTAATTATTTTTGCTGTCTATTTCGTCGACTGCATCGAAAATCATATTTAGCCAGGCAACTACGTTTTTTCCTGCTAACTTCATTGGAGTAAATGAATATTCAGTGAAATGGTTAGTTAATTGAAATATTTCAAAATTTCCAAAATATGTATATTTGAATATTAGCAGGACGCGCCTTTGTTTTTGGTAGTTTATTGCAATCAGATGTGCATGGGCCAGCTGACATACAACAATAGACAATTTTCCTATTCTCGGTATTGAACTGGAACAAGCTTGCAAATGAGGCTAATGCGTGGAGTCTTTTTAAATGAATATGAAATACATCTCTTTAATGATAATACATCTCTTTTAATGATATTCTCCCACACTAGCCTCCATGCATTGTAAACTAGTTCCGATCCAATACCGAGAATACGAAAATGGTCTATTGACTCTGGATCAAAAATATGACAAAGTGAAAAGCTGCAGGTTTCGTAAATGTAGTTGTAAATTCAATATAATTCTATGTATGTAATCATTATGTATTATTTACTATAATGCTATGGATAAAAATTCAATCAATTTATAATTGGTTAATTAATCTAGATAATCGTGCGCTAACTGCTGCTGTGCAAATCCCCTTTACGTTATTATATGTGCATGGCTATACAAGGGCTAATAATATCCTGGTTATTTGCAGGTATCCATGATATCAATACTGAGACGAATGTTCTCAGTTTCCTCTGCTTTTTTCTAAGTTTCATATCAGTTTGTGCAGAAGTGGAAACCGGGGACCTTTGTTAACTCATCCTGTCTATCGTGACGTAATTTCATTTCGAGAAGCTGATATAACAACAATCTTAATTGAGAATATAAGTGACAACAAAGTCACTGAACGGTTGTGGTAGCAGTGACTAAGCTCCAGTTTCTTTGCATTGAGAAACGTGCGTGGAATTTCACCTTCGCAGTTATAAAGTAGCGGGGCATTTGATAAGAAAGCCGCGAGGATGGTGAGACTACTGGCAAAAGCTCATTAAACTGGCTATTATGTTTCATAGATGTTGCACAGCGGTCTTAAATCTCTTTTAGATCCATAAGCTACAGCTGTAACCATAGCTACAACAATGTTTTGAGGTTAGGTGTATTGAGTGAGTCGTTTATGATTGTTTTGAAGTTTGAACAGCCACAGACTCTCCACAGTCATTAAAAGATAACAGATAATGGTCATATAATCTGTAGAGTATAATTGAGAGAGATTTATTTCAGCAGTCCTACTCCAAAGGATATTGTACAGTATTTATAATACGTAACTTGCCGTTAAATGACCTCATCCTCGTAGTTATAAGCTTTAACTAAGTTTTGAGCAGAATGAAACTGACCTTTTGCAAAAGTGAAATAAATAGAGGATGTGAGGAAAGACAAAGAAACTATCGCCTTAGCGGCATTATATACTCAGAATATATAATAATTATCCTGTAAACAGGGTAAATGCATATTATTATTAGGTCATTAACTTTGTACATATTTCCAAATCGCTACAAAAGTTTAGCTAAGTAGTTTAGGTCACAGAATTATAATCTTTAGAATTATGGCGCGCTTTCATTTTTGCCTGACAATATCCACTGTACCGGTTTGTTTTAGTTGATTTCCATAATCTTTTAGCTTAACGTTTATCATAAACTAGATACCGATACTAATTCGATATGACGAATCAACCTTATTCTATTGCGCACTTTATAAGATGGCTTATCAGCTCAAGGCGAGGATTGTTTTACCATTTGCAATCCACGGTTCCAACCTGTTAAGCCATCGAATAATGAAAATATAATTCGTCTCTCGTCGTTCCCTGGTAATTAATAATGCTAATCTTAAAACTGAAATTTAATGAAAATGTATTTAATTTACTTGAGCCTTAAATCTGTCGGGATACTACGGTGCCAAAGGACGGTCGTACTGGGCTGGGACATTGTGAGATTTCGTTTCGTCTTATATATTATCATACTGTAAAATGACCAGTAGGCCAAAGAGTAACAATAAAAAGCAAAAATGCATTCCTGTTGCTACTATCTGAATAAAGTCACATTAATCTTGACCTTAAGTTAAATTACTTTTCTTTTACTTAGTACAATTTGGCCCTCAAAACTTTTCAAACTGTTTTTGTTCCAGTTATTCTACTGGTTTTCATATAAGCGTGGTCAGTTTTCTTCTGTCAACTTATATTCAGTTCGAAACTAAATAGTGTTATTAATGTGTTTGTAGACAGAGGAATGCTACTGATAGCTTTGTTTTTTTCTTAATTCTTAAGTCAGGTATTCATCGAAAAATTATGCGAAGCCTTTAATTCAGTTAGCTGCTACCTCTCTGGAGGTACAGTATTTTATTTACCCGTGTGAATATTTACTGTCATCTTCGGGGTAAGGTTTTTTAAAATGATTCTAAGACTATTTCAAATTTATCTTTGTTGATAATTGCCAATTAACAAACCAAAATCAGTAATTTCCATTCAAATTGTCTCGTCTTTCTTCAGATAAATTGTTTATTCCACCACATCTTTGTTTCCTTCGTTTTCTTCCCTAAGCACACCGTAATATATGGTGTAGGAAACAAGGAATGTGACGTACAAAGTAGGGAAGACAAATCTTGACAATCGGTCGATCCAGTGTGCCTTGGGTTTAACTCCTTCTTGAGGTGCTGTAGGAAGTTGTTGTTTGGGTTGAGGTTTCAGCTTAATATTTCCTTTGTTGTTCCTGATTCTACACACTCCTTCATCCATTACTTGCACGATAAGATCAACACTGCCTCTGCTATGGGCCTGAAAAGGGAAGAAATAAAAACATAGAAGTATTGTTTTAAGAAGGTTCTCATAGAGGATTCTGAAAATTATTAACCGTTACCAACATTGTCCAAACAGTGATCAACATTTAACTTATAAATGCATTGCCAGGCAGAGCCGTAAGGAGAATATAGGAAATCATCAGTTAGCTAGAGGGGAATGTCTTGATGTATCTAAAATGAGGATAAAGATATGTGAGCCAGTGACGAAAACAGACTTTTAAAGTTACTGATTTCATGGTTCATGCACTTACCTCGCATTCCATCGCGATTTCCTTTTTGCCATCCGCCTTTTTACCCCTTTTGAACCAGGAAGGCGCTGAGAATACTGGATTGGTGTTGAGCACGATGATAAACTCGATCAACGCGGCGAAAATGAAACCAAACGACGTCAGCAAGAAGTAGTCAACCGCCTTCATGTAACTGACCTTGGGCATGTCCCTGTTAACGTTCCCCTTGAGCAAAATTGATGTTAAGATGGTGGTGATGCTGAGGGCCACTCTGGCCGGGACAGCAGAAGGTGATATAAAGAAGCAGCACCAAGACAGGACAACCAGCACTATGGCGGGAACAAAGATGGAAGACACAAAGCTCTCTGTGCGTCTTCGAAAAGAAAACACCGCTGTGAGACTCGCAAAGGAACCTTTTGTGAAAAAGAGAAAAAAAATTTAGTGGAGAAACTTACTAAGGTAAGTCATCTCTAGAGTGCATCTGAGCTTAGCTGTATTAGAGACGATGTGTGTTTCTGATAGGCTAATCCACTAATGAGCACGCTTCAAAGGAAATATTGAATGTCAAGACTGAAGCCTCAATTGCAAATTAACAAAAAATATGAGCATACTTAAAAGTCTCCGCTATGTGTACGTGTAGTCATAACGGAGGATGACCATTTAATTTACCAACACAAAATTCAGAGAACATGAACATGAACTACACTGCATTCTTATTGGTTGATCTTGGCTACCTTCATTTGTCCATCCAGTAGCTGTCTTGAACGTTCATCAATCGAAAATACGGTATAGACCATAATTCACGGCTGATTTTTAAGTTTCATCCGTTTACGAAATCAGAAAAAGACAATTTTAAGAATATTCAGCTACAAAGTATGCTCATGGACGGCACCATATAATGATTAGAAAAGGTGTTTTTTTATGCATGTATTCTATCAAACATTCTGTTGTACCATTAGTGTGTCACGGTTCCTCTCCTAGCCGGAAACTGCTTCTCTTTTATTATTAGATTTTCTATTCCGTTCTATTTGTCACCTTTACTGTTGGTCTGCGATTTAGTGCGGGTCTTAACTCCAGTCAGATCAAACTGAGCCATTTCAGCGGACACTATTTCTATGCCCTGATCATCTCCTCCCTTCCAGCGGTAATCTACATCTGCTGTCGTGTACGCATCTACCATCAAACAGAAACAAATGGTGTGAGTCTAAGGCTGTCTGATAGTTTTTCAAGACAAAACGTTGTATTTCTAGTTTAATATTCTTGTTCTCAAAGCCATGCAAACTTTTTCAGTAATATTTTCTTGTTCTTGTTTTCTGACCAAACAAACAATTTACAAAAGGACACAGCTCCGTAACAGATTGTTTGGTTTCCTTTTGAAATATAAGATATGCAAAATGATTTATATTCGTAACATATAAAAGGATATACCAGGAGCACCAGAGTAGGGAAGCACTTGTTCTTTAGAGGTATGATATTTTTAGAACGGATTAAGAGCTTATTAGTTGGCTTAATTGTTGTTGTTATGTTGTCTTACATCTGTTTATTAACGAAACTCCAATAAGATAATGCATTAAGAACTCGCTATTTTATGTGATAATGGTGCTCGTTATATCACGGTTGTTGAAGTAAGGAAGATGTAGACATCCTATTTCTAAGTATGGCCATGTAAACAGTCAACATGCTCAATTCCTCTGTGGCAAATACATACAGCTTTCTATAATAAGGGGACAATACTGTGTGTCCATTGGGTAGAGACGCAAATCCATATCACACTGGGCTGTTAAAGTAATTCTGAAAGATACAGAAAGGCCCGAGAATTGCTATTACTTAGTGTGCAATTAAAATGTCCGATAAAGTACAAATAACATAAATTGTGAACAAAGAGGTCACTGCCTTAGTTTGTTATCAGTAGATTTCAAACCAGTTCTCTCGTATGTTTAATTGCTTATTTCTCCAGATTGTTGTCGCAGTTGTGACTGACGGTGGCCTAAAAGTCAGTCCCTGCCGGTTAGGTTTCGCGTGTCATTTAGTACAATGTAAAATTGACACAATTCGTTCGCAGTGGCCAAACTTTGTTTCACCCTATAAAGTAAGTAAAGCCCTGTCGCTGGGGCTGTGGAGTTTGCGACACAAGAAGGATCGCTGACTATGCTAAGATAATTGTGAAACTGATTTGATGACATTTGTAATGACTGATAGTAATGAAGTTTTTTTTATCATTTTACCTTGTGCTGTAATAAACCTCTCCGTCAGGAGATATTTTCACTCTCATATTCTCCCTGGTCACGTGATGGTATTTAGCATCCTTCACATTCCAGAAATATGTATCTGGAGTCCAGAACAGTTTAGTTGGATCGGCGGCCATGTTGAATGGTTTGCTGTAGTTGTTCTTAAACCTTGGATCGTGCCACCATTGCCGCATGAATATGTCCATCGAATATTCCTTTAACACAACAAGCGTTTACCTAAATTTCTAATCCAGACTCAAAAGTTGACTTTAATGTTACTGTATCACTACATTTTCAATTGAAATATGAAAAGACGGGAGTTTGAGAAACCGATCTTTGTCGCTGAGATGAAATGACGACCGATCATTTAGTAGATCTGTCGTGAGAATTAAATTATTAAAAAGATGAATCTATTCAGTTTTCCTGAAGTCAGGACTTCCAAAATTGACCAGTGTTATGAAGGGATGCTGGAAAACGTAATGTTATGAAAACGCTTTTCGATCAGTGCACAATGAGAAGAAAGCATGAGAATAGATATACTTTTTTATAATATGCAGGTGCTTATTTAAAATCAAACCTTGGAAGATTAAAAATAGGCTATTTTAATGGATAAATTTTAATAAAATAATTAATGTTTTAGCCGATCATTATTCCATACTCTGTTTATGGGACAGCAGAAGGCTCAAGTAATATGGAATATTCGACCAAGTTCCCTTAGACGTTCAGTGCTGTGATCTACGATTTTGAATTGTACGCTTTGGAAGTGTGCACTTTATGATTCCAGTAAAATATGCTACTGAAACTGAGATAAACGTAGCTGTATGGTCTCTAATGGCGTACCATATTAGCCTCCTTGATCTCTCCAAAGGAGATGACTTTAAATTCTATTTTCACTATGACTGGCGGTCCACCTGCGTTTGGTCTGACTTTCCTGTCATAACCTGTTAGACTCCGGTTTATCGCCCGTGACAGGTTGTAAGCTTCAATCATGCTTTTTCTCATATCGTCAGGAGCACTGAAATTGTAATGGAGAATTATCAAGTCTTAATAAACAGATTATTTTAACGATATATTTTACAAATTGCTTTGATACTGGCAACGCTCTTGAATCGCTTTTTCTTAAAGACTTCTTTAATCCCAGGTTTCGAAGTTGCAGTGTTAAAAGAATTTTAGATCGAGGATTTGTGTCCGAAATAACGTACCTAAGTTACAGCTGTCGGCGATTGAATAAATCCAACCTTCTGAACTTGTAATTGGAGAGGGATAGATTGCGAAATTTTGGTTTCAGCGAAAGTTAAACAATTAAATTATCATATTTACCCACAATAAGTTTCTAGCTTTTTTGCTGTTGCTCGATTTCTTTCTAACTAACGAACAATCTTTTGTCCAGTGTCCAGTAAGTACGTGTAGGTAACGATATCTCGCGCAGATTTGTGAAACATAACTCTCGTAAATTAGTGCACTCTGCGCAATGAAACAATGTGTAAAAACTAAAGTGAAATTAGTACTTGAATATTTGAGATTTTCGAATTGAGTTTGCTGGCTCGTCCTAACAACACTCCGCTCCTTCTTAATGGCCACAAAGAAGATAATGTGGCTTCACAAATTCGTTGACAGAACACACGAGAAAACAGGTTTCTTTAACTTAAACAATTCAATAACAATGTTGTAATTACGATATATTTTTTTAACTTACCCCTCAGTAGACCCACAGGTAATAAGACTAAGGAATGCCACTATAGCTGCTACTATTGGAAGGTAAAACTTCATAATCCAGGTGATGTAACTACAAGTACAAGAGTGAATTAGCAAAGGAAAACTTGCGCAATATACTACTAGGTTTCATTTGCTAATGAAATCGCTTACGGACATTTAATGCCTGAATTGGTTTCGCATAATAGTATATCAAGTAAAAGAAACCTGTTGTCAGAATTTGTCATGTATTCTGGGCTCCCTTCCGAGACGAGGGAAGACTCTATTTTGTCAAGACTGCGGTATCCACGAAATTTTACTGTCGCAAAGTCACGCCAACGGTACTTTTGTACGTAAAGCAATTTCTTACAAATGCAGATACTTAAAATATTCTTTTTAGGGATAATTAATTGAATAATCAGTTGTAACTGTTATACTTACTTGATTGCGACGGAGGAATTGGTGAAGAATCAGAATGAAATAAAAATAAGTATCTTTTGCCATCCTCCAGTTGCCACAATTTGAATATGTATTAACATAAACAATTTTTTTTTTAGATTTAACCGTATAAACCACAATTGCAAATCCCGAATCTCCCGGAGATTAGTTTACAAATATCTGTATTTGTCTTGGCACAATCACCTGCTAAAAACCTGCAGTACTATAGTGGTTTGTTTGAGCAATTCAAATAGGATCACATTATATTTTCATTAACACTTCTGAAGAGAAATTTTCTGCGCGTTCGTAAAGAACACATGGGCTTTTATCTGTGTTTGGCGGATGGACTTGTAAACACAAGATTTTTTATGATTTTGTTATCTTTGCTTTGACCACCGCAATATTTGATGAGATGGGAAACACAGCAGTTATTTTAGATGCGGTTAAGCGGGATATCAGTTATCAGTAATTAGCCCAAGTGTTTGCTATATACATGTTAATAACTCAAACTTTTCAATATATTTGTACCGCAAATAGAATCCATTTTGACAAAAAATAATCTTAAATCATCCCTCAACTCCATAGGAAAATATTTTAATAACCAATCTATAGTTTATCTCATCTGGTATTGAAATTATTTTGAGCTGTAGGAATGGAAATGGAAACCAAATTTCTCTTCAGTAGAGTCTGCAACTACAACGCAACCTGTTACGGTTATCCGGAATTTTATGAAACGACTAGGTTATTTTGTGATTAGCACAGATTTAAACTGTGGTGCAGACGTTCCTTGGAACAATTACGTTAAAAGAGTCTGATCCAAATATCTGGGCGATATTTCAAGACCTGTTTAAGACCAGCTTGCCAGATATCTAGAATAACATGCACGCTCTTTTCGATCGTTCACTTCTTCCATTTCTGTAACTGTTTTGATGATCATTAAAACCGATAACAACCCTTTTGCTCAGAGTGCTGCCTAATGGAACTTTAGATGACTTACATTGTGATCAAGGTTCGAAATGTTTCAATTAAATCTAAAGTAAATTTTGTTCTGCGACAAACCTCCCGCAAGGCACACAACGCTTGGTTGAATTGTTTACCTTTATATATTTTGAAACCGTTTTAAGAACATTGAAGTTTTAACTCTGATTGACTGTATTTAATTAGATAGTGCTGTCTCTAAATCGCATTAAACTTACCTCGAAAAATATTTATACGATATGAATTACGGATATAAATTTAAAAGGGAGTGTTTTTCATTTATGCAAATCACGGTTACTTTCGAGTCCGTTCGGGTAAGAAAATCGATTGAAAACGAGACAAAACTCAAACGCATTTTAAATCGACAAAGTTATCGCCAAAAATAATTTGTAACATTTTATTGGATATCGTGGAAGACTTGGTTACTAAAATATACATATGGCTATTTCATGAGATAAATATTTTTTCCATCCTCGATCCCCAACTGCGTTAAAAATTTCGTATAATTAAGTTTAAAATGTGAAGGCACGAATATTTTTGATCTGTTGTCAGTCAAAAACGTTATAGGTGTGACAAAGAAATGTCAGAGTACTGTATATCTCTAATATCTCAAATAGCTGCCTTCTTCATTTTCTCGCTGGTGCAAAAAAATAAGAAACGTGCAGATAAATTGCCAGGTAAAAACCATCTTTCTAGACGTCGACGGCTTTGGCATCAGCTTTGTTCATAGTACATGTTTTATGTGCCTCCTGTTTTCATGCTGTGGCAGAAACACACGGATGTTACGTTTCTGTGCCAAGCTAGTTTCATAAACATGAGGAATATTTCGGTTGCAGATGTTAAGTTAAAGAGATACTAAGCACGTCCCTAAATATTTCAAAATTGATTTGGTTTTCCATAACTGTCTAAGTTTCTCGTTCTCCTCTTATTTTGTAGCTTAAATTCACGACTAAGACTTGGAATAAATGCTTGATTTACGCCGCAGTTAATAATGCCGCCTCGTAGTCTCATTATCAAGGAAGATTCCCAAGGCAAATGACGTTCATTTACACCACAGATATCGCTTATTTCTAAGCAAAGAAAGCTTTGCCTAAAGTCTTAGTGATTGTATTGATCGCCGCTGAGAAGACAACACCATCAGCTTATCACAAATAGCGAAATTCCACATCATTCTATCAATTGAAATTCTATACCAGTTCGCTGGAAAACATTTCAAAAATAAATTTATTGACACATCTGTTTAAGGATCGGATTTTTGTCAGAAGGAAACGGATTTGATTTTAACGAAAATCTCAATGTCTCAGACGTTATGTACACAAGGAATATCAAAGCCTGGAAATATTTAACTAAGATCATTGATGCAAATAAGAATTATTCATCAAGCGTTTACCTCATTTGTAGGCTTCTTTAGATTTATGGCAACAAAGTGTTTGAGTTGTCCAGTTTTGTCCTTGTCCGTGTTCCAGAATAGTTCCAATCCAGGCGGATGTGAATGAATAATTTCATTTTTATCCGAATTACAGCGTGCAAAATCTGTTTGTTGATATATCATATAGAACACTAATAGCGAACTGGAAGCATCGATAGCACCTTCTCGGCAAAGTAATAAATTATTTATGTCAAAACAATCGCAGACTCCAGCGACATGCTACAAACAGCTTTATCAGCTGCTTTCTAATATAACAGATTTAAATGAAACAAGAATTGTTGCTTCCAACTTGAACAAGATGAGACTATATATCTTATTGAAGTGATTTGCGCAATATATATATTTTTTAAAAATGGGCGTAATGTATTAGAAAAACAATTATAATAAACACGAACACTTACTGGTTGTGTGAAATAAAGTATATGACAGTACAGTAAACCGATCTTTGCGTTGCACGGTTGTATGCTGCTAAAAAAAGCTGTTTTCATTTTGGATACTTGAAGCGTATCGTCAGTTTTGCAAAACTAAATGTAACTCTGGCGTGGAGAATTCGTTTTTACGATTTAACAGACTCAAGAGCACCCCAGGCTCAGGTCCAACAGCTTTCTCAGATTGCCGGTGCGAACGTTCTTACTATGTTACAACAAAAATGTCTTCGAATGGAAGTTACGAGCTCATATGAGTTTGGGTTCTCTCGCCTCAACATCTGAATAAAGACGAACATTTCTTCAACAGTAGTTCAAGAGGCATGTTAGGATGGGGTTTTTGTCTATGAGCGCGGCAACATCTCGAAAAGTAATATTTATGAGCGTAATTAGCTTGCTAGATCCCCCTCTAATCCTTCGCAGAGAACCAACAGCGAAAGAGCAATTTCATGTGTGAAGAATTTTTTGTTTTTCCATATTTCAATTTGCGGAGAGTAAAGATAAAATGCGATACAACATGAGCAAAATAACATCATCAACAACAACAACAACAAATCCTAAACGTCTTTAGAGTTGTCTGAATAACGAATTGGACCGACATTCTTGTAATTTGCCAAAACAATCGTGGAAGGTATACCAACCTTCGAGGCATTATTGGATGAAGTTCCCCTTGTCCTCAGAATACAGGTGCATCGATTATTCTGTAGTTAACAAAACCTCATTAAACCACAAAATGAATCTAAGAGGCCCCCTTTTGAAACTGAAAAATGATATTCTTTTAATTCGTCTTTTGGAGTAAAAGAGTAGTTTAAAACGATCGAAGCAGAGTAAATCAACTGATATTGGAGCAAATTGATTTGTATAATATTTTTCATCGTTGCGGTTTATGATGGATGGTTGCAAATGCACAAAAAAACCAATAAAGAAATAACGATGAACAATAGTAGCAGCACAATCACAAATGTCAATATCATCATCAGATAATATCATCAGATAATAAGCAATTAAGGTGTAGAGCCCTTTTTAGGGCATATTTGTATTTGACAGCGTAGTTACGACAAGTGATGGATACCAATGAAATCAAATTTTCATAGTTGACGGGAAGATAGTTTGTACGCAGAAGTAATGGAGGACTCTTCTCACTAAGACATTTTTTGTCCAGTCCTATCCTTTTTTTTCTAGTAGCATGCCAAAGTCGAGAACGATATGTTGCTCGGAAACCTCTTCGTCTTGTTATGTGTCAGCATGCTCGTCACTTGTTACGATGGCTTTTAAATGAAGTTTTCTAATATCGTTCTTCTAGATTTTTTCGACACGTACTTTCTTTCGTGAACAGCAAACCGCCAATTTAACTTTGATTTGTTGTTATTATGAAACTAGTTCATGCACTGAAAGATAAAAATCAAACTAGAAAAACATGCGAGGGAGGTTTCTGAAATCAAATCAAAAATTTTAAACTTGGCATCCTAGATAGATAAGTTATCTCAAGAAAGCACTAGAAAATAAATTGTTACTTCAGTAATCGTTTGAATAATAAAATTTGTTCTAGATAAGAAAATATTATCTCATAGAAGAAAAAGCACTTTTCATAAAATGTCAATTTCGAGTCTATTTATAGAAAAAGTTGAATCTGAGCATCAAGATAACTTTGTGCATTTAATATCCAAGATCAAGCTGTAAAGTTCTTTTCTTAAGTAATGACCTCAAATTCTTGGTTTTAGTTCATTACCTGATCTGTGAATATCCAGTCACTCAATATTGATGATCTTGCATCGACCAACGCGAGCTAAGGAACATAAAGAATACAAGTTTAGTCAGAATAATAATTCTACGACCCCATGTTATGTGTTTTGGCGATAGGAAACCTTTATTAATTTTACATCCTGGTCACGGTATTGAAAAGAGTTCTGATTTCGTAAAATTCAGTAACTAAAGAAGCATTTTATAAAATATTTTTACTTACGAAGGAAAGGCAGATTTTTAAAATGCCTGCGGAAATATTCCTGAGGATACAAATTTATAAACGTTTAATCAGGATCCCGTCTGTTTTCAAGGTATCTGATCAAGAATTTATCTTATAAGTGTGTGGGCGTAATTTGCCGATCAAGTTCAAGAATTTTATCTCCAAAGGTGTTTAATTTAATAACTCTTTTCACTGACTTTCTTACTGAAGAGAATTCCTTTAAAGTGCTGCGCAGGTAGAGCTAATCTGGGCCAATCAGTGTGATACGTTCAATTTTTGTTATATATCGACTGCAATGGCAGATTTCTTTGCCAAGAGAGGAAGCTGCTAGTTCTCCAATTATCCTCTTTTGTATTTGTTTTCGTTATAATAGAATGCCTTTAGATCCACAGCAAGATGCTTGCGTCCTTTGGCCGATTGAAAACCTCTAAATTTAGGTGTCTTGCTGTGCCTCAAATTAACGCTCCACACCTTATGCAATATTTAAGAGAACAGAACACATTCTAAGTTTTTGTGGATATAACGTTCAGACCAGCATAGCGTAAGTATGATTTGATACCTTATTTCTTTGCTGTAATTATTCGTAAGACAACCATCTAGCAATGAAACAAAATGAAATTAAGACCTCTAAGTGACGTTGACATTTCTGAATCGTCGGGGGTCTAACATCACACCCAATTTATCTCTATTCTTACATTTTATTCATTGCAAAAATTTCCAAGAATTTCTGTAGTGGCATAAAATTAACTTGAAGCACTCATATAGGGCAGAATAAAGAAGGAGTACCTATACATATCCAGGTCGTGAAAATTCCTGTTTTAATATTTTCTTCGCAAATTAGTGGCAGCGTCAAGTTGTTGCAAACAAAGAATTCACATCGATCGGTACTTTTTGAATTAATATACAAAAGACAGGTGGCCTGATCACAAAGGTTTTTGGTTTGAAACGTTCTGTTTTTAAACTTCAAGATCTAAGAACGGATAATTTAAGCAATAATAATGATTATCGATACAAAACATTCTCTTATAATCAATGTGATTTGTTGTGTTCTGTTGTCAGCGTGAGCGAGTGCTCTCAACCTTGGAGCAAGACAGTCTCTTTTTAATTCTTGTTTTTCTACCTGAACTATTATTAACGCTGTTGAGTCAAGAGAGAAAACTTAAACCAAAGGTATGTGTCTTCAGGTAAGGGACGCAACAATTTTGAAACTGATAGTCTTTGACTTTGGGTGTTTTTTTCTACATTCCTTTGGATCGTTTTGAACGTGACATACCGACAATTTAGCCGAGGCAACTGAGGCATTACCTATTTTTCTTTAAATAATGCTTCAGTAACTGCATTTTTAATTCAAGGAAGTCACACTGAGCTGCGACGCACAAAAGTATTTAAAAGCTCCTTAACAACTAGTACGTGATTCCATTTCTAATCTTACTAAGAAGCTATCTTCTCAACCAATTTTTGAAAATGTTTGCAGATATTTACACTGATCTGAAAATTATTAGAGGGGAAAAATATTATAACGTTTCTCTTAGGACTGCACAATAACAAGATCAAAACACCTTGTGTACATACTAATTAATAAATATGGTTCTTTGATGTTCGTAGTGGCACGAGTTTTGGCAAGACGAAATGAATTGCGTTTAGGGAATTGAAATTTGAATTTTCAAATGTTGCATATATTTGCCAGGAGACACTTGTGGAGATAATAAACTTTTATCTTGCCTTCCAGTCTTGAGAACAATCAACCGTTTTTTGATTAATGGAAAACGCTTAAAGTTTGAAGCACCACTCTCAAACTTTGTCCTTTGACACTGTGTATAAAGGTCTACCTAGGGTAAATCTTTAAGCAGTTAATAAAATCTCTGTTGATTTTTATTGTGTAAGGGGACAATGAAGTTTATTCAGTGGAACTATTCTATTCAGATGCCGCGTAATTCAATATCCATTCTAATAACATAAATTTTGAAATGACAGATGATAGAATTTTACGGCAAATACAGATACACAAAGAGCGAATTTCAGCCTTTGACCTTTCAAAGGTAGTCGATCGATTTTCTCCTCACTGAAAGGACTCAGAAGGAGAGGGGACTTCTAGTACCATGGGAACCTATGGAGTTTCGTTTTGAATGCAACGGTTTAAATTTGTGACAGAGGATTGCAATCCATCATTACAACCCACTAACATAGCAATAATTAAACTTGATTTAGGCGGCAGAAGGGTAACTAATTGAAAAATATACAATATTCGTATTAGCATGGTCGTTTCCACAAAACTAATTTTCCTGAAATACACGGAAGCAATGAACATCATCCACACCCACTCCTTACACGTTTTCCACCAAGCGAATGTTGAACGAGGCGTAACCGATTCACACTCTAAAAATATCTCTGGCGTTTCAACTTACCCGTGTATAGTGCAAATATTTGGCACAGTCTAATCAGGCGACAATTATAAAGGAAAAGCTACTTTATTTCTTGATAATACTAATAACTTACAAAGGCATTTGGGAAAGCCATATATCGAATGCATATGGGAATTGTCATGGGTCATGATAGTTTTCTTCAAATTGTTGACGATAAATTCCTAGTCAGAGGGAAATGCAAATCCCAAACATAGTTGTTGAATTTTACGCAGCCAGAAGAGGATAATTACAGAAAGGTATTACAACGCGTTTCAAATAGAATTTGTACTCTACACAAGTGTACGTGCACGTTATGAACAACACAAAAAATTTCCAGCAGAGTGCTCTTTATCAGGAAATATAGAGATTAGTATTTTTAAAAACATAACTGACGCAGCAATCACCAACGACGCTGTGGTTCTTGAGGGCCTGCGGTGTTTCAACTGCTTTCTACCACAAAAACGTTTGCTAAATTAATGAACACTCTTTAACATAGCTCAAATTACATTAAATTATCGCTTTTATTGAATACAAGACCCTTCTGATTTAGTGAGATTCATAAAAATTTACAAATGTAGCAAACGATGGAAAGTGAATGAAATACAAATATTCTTGGTGAGCGGAATTTGATTGCACTAGGAACACGGCACGATCAGTTGCAAGAAGAAATATGTAGTGATTTCCTCAACCAAATTCAGAACCAAACATATATATATATATATATATATATATATATATATATATATTTTTAATCTGTGATGAACATAAAATGAAGGCAAGAAGTTCGAAAATAAGACAAAAAGGCCTTTTCTATGAATTTCAAAGAATTACAAAATCTGATAAACTCATACGTAGACAGTGAGGATTTTAATTAGCTGTAAAGTTGTAAAGATGGATTAAGAATTTTTGAATTTTCCTGACAGATGTATTTACCATTACCCCTTTATTTTTCAAATAACTTCATTGTACCTTAGTTTTTTCTTTTAATAAAAAGAAATCGTCAAAGCAAACGTATTTTGCACGTTTTTCAACCGCGGACAGGCTATTGTTTTTCTGCGGCATATGTGGTCTCTTAATCACTCGTCTTCTTTAGCTATTGTATTTTATTTATCTTCGCGTTAGAAACACATTAATTGCCCGCTATTTTATGTAAAGCCAGGGCAATGGACACTGTTGTAAAACTAAAAAACTACAAAAACGGTAATTGCAGAGATGTGTTATCCTTGATCTTATGCAAAGTTGCCCTTAACCTGAAATGTAAGTGACAACATCTGTTAGTAACGAATCACACTAGTGTTTGGTGATTTAACCTCTTAACCACTGGGAGGCAAATATTGGAATACGAAAAACGAAAGTGTTACAACGCAGTTTTTGTTTCGAAATCTTAGAGAACGGAATAACGACCTTTCTATGACCAACAGTCTCGTCTTCTGCAGTGCAATGGAATAAAGCTTTTACGAAGATGGAATAGAGATTAGCGAATCCGAAAATATGAATATTTAATTTTAGTTTAATCCTCAAGCAAATTTCAAACTATATAACCTATTATTCACGTTCTTAATGACGTTTGTGGTTTCGCAATAAATCATAATAGAATATATGGGAGATTTTCGACTTATTCAGTTTAAAACAAACAGACAGTGGGGAAAAAAAATGTGAATCACCTATTTTAAACCTTTAACAAAATATTTCTTAGGTTCAAATACGCTCAACCAGGAGCCATAATCGGGGACGGAGACCGTAAGTCTTGGGATCCGCGCGCACCTATGATATGGGACAATTTTTCTATTGTTAGAATAAATTGCGCCATCCCGACGTCATATATCCGCGCGGATCCACGCACATGTCGGCGGCTCCCGCGTGGATGTTGTCACGTTTCGTGATCAAATGGTGAGAGTTGAGAGATTCTCTTGCGTATTTTTCACAGCGATGGCAGGAATAAGGCAGGGACTAAGAACCAGGACGCCTATATGTAGTTTTATGCTCTGAGCTAGCGGAAAAGGTGGTTTTTCAGGGTCGAAAACAAGACTTCAATCTCGCGCTGGGAATGAATAATAAGATCTGCTCGCGCTAGTTGTAAGCTTACGCGTATGCTTTTGCGTTTGTTCTGACTTAAGAATATAGCAAGAAAACTCTCTACTCTGGTATCGAGTTAATTTGTGAGTTTCTCAGACAATGCTTAATCATAACCAAAACCTGTTTTGATGGTTTCTTATTGTTTCTGCTTGTTTGGCGAGTTTGCAAAAGTTTTTGAAAGGAAAGTCTGACGCGCACAGGTAGTCATTTACATAGTGCAGCTCGTGCACTTTCAAGTCCGAGTCGGTGTTTTCAATTGTCAACAAATCTTGACAAAGATTTGTTTCGTTATCTTTTGTGCTGAGATGTTGCAACAAATTTCACGAACGCAAAAAGGCTACTAACATCACGTGTGTTTCTTCAACAGAGTGAAATTTTACACTGCGAAAATGAAAATAGACAAGGAGTTTTGATAACTCGATCAACAAAGTCGAAATCATTATTCGAAGTTGATTAAAGAAAGCGTCATCGTAACTTTGCTGATTATTTCTGCTTTATTCACATATTTTCAGCTTAGATTTTAATATGTTCTGAAATATTTATCAATCTTAAACATGTTTAAAAACTATAGAGTTATTGTTTGAGTTCGATGTACGTTTTCACACGAAAATGCCGGAAGTACAATATGTCTTGTTTTCTGACTGTACAAAACACACATCGGCGGGCGCTCTCATTCATCGACAACAGCACAAATAAAACTGAACAGTATCTACGGACGTAGAGTTATTGGGCCTTGATGAAACATCAAGTGCTGCTTACAATTCAGGCGAAACTCATACTAGCGATTATTTTGTTTTATTTTTCGGTCGCGATAGACTGGCAAATTCCTCGCAATCGTGTGGCAAGAGGAGCTAGGAAACTATGAAGTCCTGAAACTCTGCTATATCTAAATATATCCAGCTAGTTTTTTGCTGTGTCATGGAAAACTGTTAATCTTCAACATATGTGAAATTTAAAGTGGAGTAATGTACAGCTCATGTAAAAGAAGCATCGGAACACAACTTGGTCAGCGATATATATACGCTTAAAGCGGAACAAACCTAAATTCGACACTGCCTTACGTCACTCAAACTGGAGCAGCTTACGACGAAAATACTTAGCAAAATTCCAACAGACGTAAACGCGTTGAGTTGTGGGCCAAAAACATGAAAAATTTCGGGATTTCGGACGCCATTTCCCCCGCGCGACATCCGCAAAAATCCTTGCAGCATGTACGCGCGTGTCCCGCAGGCGATGGCGCATTTTTCTCCAAAAATAGAAAAATTGTCCCATATCAAGGGGGCAGCCCCAATACTAGAAAAGGCGCGCGCTTATGGTCTCCGTCCCCGATTATGGCTCCTGGCCGGCTCAACTTATGAAACTGTGAATCTCTGCAATTACCAAAATTTCTCCAAGTGAATTAGGTTCCTAAGATTTCTTGTTATTTCTAAGTAAATGTCTTAAGGAATTCATCTAACTTTATTTCGGCTGAAAAAAATTGTTATTTTCATGACTGTGGCCACAGATTCCAATCCAGCTCTACTTGGGACCACAACCTGGAGACCACAAGCACAAGTTCAGTTAATGGCTACAATGTATTTTAACCCAGGACCAGTCGGTCACATTGTCTCTCACAAAGAGCTATTAAGAAACAGCGACTTCTCTATAAATTTGAGTTGTTTATAATATTTCACAAGCGAGGTAAATATCCCATAGGGTAGCTAGCTTTGGTTCCGATAGATGATGGTTGCATGGAGTCAAAACGCATGAACTCATGTTGATATTGTTAACACCTATCACCCCAACTGCGACAGTTGTAGCCTTTCATTTTTCCTTATTTACGGGCAACACTTACGAATTTTCATATTCCTTATTGTGTTTTCGTATTTACCAGGAGGGAATCGCCTTTTTTGGGAGCGTCCTGCTATGACACTCCACATGCTGCCGTCAGTTCGTAGTTCAACTTTAGTGAACGAGGCTACCACGGAAACCATTAATAATTTAATTTGGAAATATTTACGTGAAAAGCGACTCGTACCTCACGCTTAGAACGTAGCATTACCCAGTTTAAAATCTGAGCATGTAATTCTGACAGATTATGTCAGGATTTTACTTAAATAATCTCTTATATTTATGTAGAACTGCATTATCGCTCTGTGCAATGCACTTACTAATATTATCACCCGTCGATTGGGCTCTTATTGTGGCTTAGAATACCTTAATGTTAGAATTTATTTACCAGAAAAAAAGTCGTGGTTGCCCTGTCTGTTTTTACTTTTTTCCCTTAACAATTAGTTTGGAGCGTTCAAATACTTAAGCTGCACAGTTAATCTTCTGTATGACTTTCATTTGATTGAAGAAAGTATGTTTTTTGCAATCTCTTCAAACTATTTTAAGGCACCACCAGTAACGCTTTCAACCATCTCCAAGCGTTAATATCTCCAATATTTATAAGTCCAGTACGTTCTAAGAATCTTCCACAACGACGTACAAGAGCCCTTAATTTATGCTAATTCTCAACCGCTAAAGTTCTGGCCGCTGTCCAATTTGTATAATTAACGGACTACATTACAGTTAAAGTTCCTGTGAACCAAATGCTAAAGTAACACGCGTGGTTCAAAGACACAATGTGATGACACGGTAACTTTTTCAAATCGTTAGAGGGGCTAGCCGACATATCCTGCTTTTGAAAAGAACCATAAACGTACGAAGAACTCCACTGCATTGTTACAGTAAGTGGTTTCGATGCATTTGTGGCATTTTTAAGAGATTTGTCTCGCATTTTTAAAATGATAACATTTTGCGACAAAATAAGGTATATATGGAGAGTATCGAAGCTACGAGGAATGAGGAAGGTTAGAATCTGCAGAACAGGTATACTGCGTAGAGTTATAAAGTGTCTAAAATAGCTTTACTATCGAACATGGTAAACAAGATAAGAAATATTTATTTTCATTTTCCGTGACTTAAGTCACTGTTAAAAATTGAAAGGAATAATAATGAGTAATTCTTAGTGTATTCGATTATTGCTAAACCAAAAAGGACGCCGGCGACCAATATCCTCGTTGCAGAATTCAGTTAGTGCACTAAATAGAAAATTCATTCACATGATTAATATTTCACTGCAATTCAAAAGGCTTCAAAAGGAAGGCACTCATGCAATGTTGTTACAGGTGCTTGAGTAACAGTGGGCACATCTCTAAGCAGTTTCGTCTTCTTAGTGTGTTGATGTAACTACTCTTACAGTCTGGAACCTTAAGGCTTACTTTATCACAACGCTCTTTATAGTTTAGTTAGCATGCAGCAGCGACCAAAACACTGACAAAAGTCAAATTGTAAGCTTAAGCTTCTCAGTCGCTGTTTCTTTGTTTGCTGTAATTTAGCTCGTTATTAATAATTTATATTTTGGCACGAATTTAGCTCATTTAGTTCGGGAACCAGTTAAAAGAAAGAATCAAGTGACAGAAAAAAAAAAAAATCATTTTTACAGACAATTTGCCATTGTCTGGTCCTGCCTGATATCTCCGGGTCGTGGCAACGAGTTTTGAAGGGATTCCACGGGGTTTCCTGTTCCACCACCAAACAGGAGTACTCGGTTATTCTGTTATAAATAACGATATATTGTATAATCAGCACTTCAATCATAGGCTGCGTCAGTTAAAGTATCCATTTTCTGGCTAGCAGGTTAAGGAATAGTTCTGGGCTTTACTGAGTTTACTTCGGAGTGAGACATTTGTTAGTGGAATGACAATAGGTAGCACTATAGCCCCAGTGCCCGCAGCAAAAGAATTCCATATTATCAGTTTACTCTTGTTTGCCGTTGATGTCTGGTCTGCATTCAAAATGCTTCATATATTCAGAGATAATTTTTAAATAAAGTCATTTCTAATCACAGGTACATCAAAGGAGTAATAGGAACTCAACCATTGGAATTTAAGGATTGTGGCTAAGAAACTAAGGCAATGATTTTGAAATGTTGAATACTAGAAATTGTTCTAAATTCCATGTTCTAGTTGTAATATGGAATCTTTGTTAAAAGTTTTGTCGATATGAGTGACTAATACATTGTAGAGGAAGAGTAAATCACACTCCGCAAGAGTTTTAAATGAAATCTCAGAATCATGCAACAGAAATGAAAGGGAATCAACAACTTGCTTATTTCTTAAGAAAAACACGAGATATTGCATTTACTAATGAATTAATCCTTACAAAGAATGTTTACGCGGTTTTGTTTGTTATGGTGTCCTTCTTATCTGCGAGACTGGTGAAAACCATAGACGTTACCTTGCACTGAGATTTCATTGTTGTGGTAGAGTGTCGAATTGTTTGTTACTCAATAGGGGGTAGCTCTTAGTTAAATACACGTGAACTACAAAACCTCCAAATGTAGAACGCAAAGGAAAACCGTCAACAAAAATTAATAACGGAAATGAATTGGAGGAGTAGGTATAAGCAATCACTTGTAAAACAGGTAAACGCGTTGCAACAGAATGGGCAATCAATCTAGCGCAAGATTTTTTGATAACTTATCAACCATGAGACTGCATCCACTAAAAGTCTGTTTTGCTCAAATTTATCAAAATTTTGGAACCGGGGAACGGCAAATAGCAATTGCAGTCAGTGTGTATTCACGTGATAGTTGGCTTCTGAATCTGAACCTATAGGTTCACTCGGTGTAACTTGGAAATATCTACCACTGGTACTAAACGTCTCAATGATGTTGGTCCTTCCAGAAAAAGAAACCTGTCCGGGAAGACATTTCTGGACTTTTATCACCAAGCATAATCGATATCTTCGGACTAAAAGAAAAGATTCCCTTGTGACTAACAGTTATGGACTTCGCTGTACACTGTTCATGACTAATCAGAAAATATCTTCATCATATTATACGCTGCTGTGCCGATTTCCTCTAGATAAACCAAGACAGTCAAGGTCTTTCTTTGGGAAAATTGCCATAATTAAACGTGCTTTAAAAAACTTGGCATTCAATAAGTTATTCCATCCGACTGAGGACCATTGAGAATACAAATGCTGTATATTTAAATCTCATTTTAAACAGGATCCTTTCCTCTCACAACAAGCAGTCTGCATGCGCCAAAAGCCATTAACTAATCAAATTAGCGAAGACATTGATAAAAAGAGTTGTTTTTTTCGTTTCACTCTTATGACGTTTTTATTGTTCCAAAATTCTTAAACTAACTTGGAGAGAAAAAAAACAATTGCCAAGTTTCTCACATTGAAACAGCCAATTTTAAGGTGACTGTGAACTCCCTAAAAACGAATCAGCAATTTAATTCAGTTGGCGATGTTTAACGGTGCCAGCGTAAGAGAACTTGTATTAAGGCATGAAAAACTCACCGCTGTGATTCGTCTAGACACCACCTAATGGAATAATCACAAACCGTGAACGCATAAGTTCTAAATGATATCTCATACACTTAATTAGCAAGTTTAAGAGTTAAACGTTAGAGATGATTTATAAAATCATTTCGATTATATAGCAGTTTATCGAATGGAGCTATCCAAATTTACAAATATGTTACCATAACACCAAAACCGGTTAACTTGTATTGTCTTGCAACTGTTTTTGAATTTTGTAAACTTGGCTCAATAACGCAGAGTTATTTGAAATGAAATGGACGATTTGAAAAAAAATATTGAGAGAAATCGATTAAATGTTTAGGGCAAGTTAAAATGCCTCTTGAATCTGAACTTTTGATAAAGAATTGACAAAAAACATACACATTTTTCGAGTAACTCGAGAATTTTCACCGCTTATTTTTTATTTTGATATTCACGGCCGACCGCTTAAGTTGGAAACAGACCTTCTTGGCGCCTTAACTGTGCAAAACAATAACTGCGGCTGTACAAAAACCATTTTTTACGTATAAAATCCTTCTTCTTTAAGAGATGACACTTTTTTGAGACTTCCAAAGATAAGACCAATATGACACATTGAGGATATAAAATCAAGTAGTAACGATGTCTTAGAAATCAAAGTGTTCGTTCCTTCTTTATTAGATCCAACTTCAATTGAATCTAAGAAATGTGGTAAGAAAATTATTTGCATAATACTGTAAACAGTCAGGGAACACAAAATACTGAGTCGGAGCTGCTGGAAAAGACCGTAAGTTGCTATTCAACTTTTTCCGTGTAGACTCTAAGGCGACGAATACCAAGGTTTGGTAGGTCGAATATATTTGTCCTCTCGAAGTGAAAATTAATACACATTTTCAATCTCAGTCTTTCTTAAATAGGCGAACAAGCACAACACGTTTACCAGAAACCACTTGAAAATAAGCTAGTCGCGTAGGTTTTGCGACTCTAGGTTTAGACTCCCTGTACAAATTTAATGTAACTGTACAGTTGTCATACATCAAGTTGTGCGGAAAACAATTTATTCTAGCGTTTATGTATTTATAAAGGCAGTAATTTGCATTTTAGTGAAATCATTAATTTCACCAACTGTGAATGAACCAGTATCTCCGATAATCGAAACTAAAGTGAATAAATATGTGTAAGGAACAGGTTTTCAGCAGCTTCCTCGAGTTATGTTCTTTTAACAAGTGTGTTTTCTCTCAACAGGTTCTTGAAGCCTAGATCGCATAATCATGAGGACACGTTCAGCGGTATTGTTCTTGTTGGTTATAACAAACGTCATTGGGAGATCTCACGAAGCAGAAGAAGAAAAGTAAGATGTCATTTCGTGGAATTTATCAGAAATTAATTCTGAGGTTTACAGATGGTTAGCATGCGAGATAACTTGGTGTGTTCAAGTAGGAGAGCTGCAGGCATGCAGTATGGAAAGAAATAGCTTATTGCCATATTCCTCACTCGCAACAGGGAATAAGATAGTTGAACTATTCAATGTCATCTATAACGTTTGAAATAGGAAGGTTATCTTAGCGATATATCCTGATCAATGTTAAGAAAGAGGTGGTTAACAGGTGTTTTTTTTTCTCAATTATGGCGCATATAGTTTTACAAGGCGAAAGTGGCCTTGTTTTTTTGGTAGAAAATGTACATTTTCTAATAATATGCGATATTGATCTTTTTCACGCTGTTAATGTTGCGAAGAAATGTGTGATATTGAAGATCACAACAACACTGTTATTTACAACCAAAACGAATAAAAGGAACATAGCATTTCAAGACATTAATCAGAAAAAAAGGCATATTTTCGACCGGCAGATCTGAAATGCAGTCCTAAAGCACCCTGAGATGCAGGGGAAAAAATGCCGTTTATTTGCCGCTATCACTCGGATCTCGCAACAGGGAAGAAAGCGGACTTCAAAGAAATTATTTCAAAATTAGTAAATAGCGGCGAAATATACAAGGCGATTCCCTTGTTTTGGACTGAGAAATGATTTTCATTTCAATAATAATGTTTGGCAATTAAATAGCGCCCTGCTTGTAAAGGCGACGTTTATAAAATGTGCTTCGGGTACAGCCGAGGCTATTCATGATCCTGGTCTCACACAAGACTGAACAGATTATCACTCGCCACATGTTATCAACAAAATAACAAGACGTCTTGTCTTTGTATCACGATAGTTGTTTATATTTCATGTATATTATATTGTAATGATATAAAACTGCCTCCCTTGTCTTGATCCATTTCTCTCAAAATTGAAGCTTATTTTCCACCGTTTTGGATTAATTTTCTTAATTGGTGTCAACTGCTAAGAACGATTATTATACATCGAAGTCTTAATCCTTCTTCTGCGAGCTGCGTGGTCGCGTAGCTACAGGGGTTGATTGTCACCTGTCGAGCCAGTGCGGTCGTATAATGATAGCCACCAAGGTTTTTCCGTTTCTGAAGCATTGCCGACCACGAAATAGGAATGTAGCTAATGTTGGCCAATATCGAATCCAGAGAGTCTTTTAGTGTAAACGATTTTCTTTCGAATCCGGATAATTTTCTGGTTGCATTCGTTTGGTCGCCTGGTCGCCTCATGTTACAGGTACAGGAAACCGATTTTATTTTGAGTAATGTCATATTCCTCAGAAAACGAAAATTATTGACGAAACAATGTTGAAGTCCTCCACACTTATCGGAGACGACAACGATGGCGCGATCAAAGACCTCTACGGTTTTGGATAAGACTAGCCTGTAGAGACAACATAATGGACAACAATATTGTGGTCGAAAGAGGGGAAAAATTTTAGACTATCTCACCCCCAACTCATAGCCTTCTTTTTGGCAACATTTTGTTTCACCTTGTCGAGGCAACAAACAGCTGGGTAACCATTTTATCAAGAATGCTGCGGCCGGAGTTGTCGTCGTGTGTAAACAGTTAGGAATCCGAATACCCTTTCAGTGTAAACACCTACGAATCCGAATACTCTAAAATTGATGAATCTGGAAACATTTGCTAATCCGGAAAAATCTCCTGTAGTGTAAACCTATGTCTCCCACACAGTGCCACGTAGTTGAATTTCACCATCAATCGATAGCTGAGGTAGACATTAAACATACCGTGAGTATTTCCCAGCTGTTAGGGACCAACATTTTGAGATTGTACGTGACTTTCCGTCCAGCGCAAAACACCACGTTGCCTTTCAATTTTCTGCGAAGTCCTACTGGCTCAATTATCGTCGTGTGCATTAAATCGGTGTGGACATTTCATTGGCTCACGAGTGGGAGCAACTTCGGCTGCTTATAATTTACTGACTGTTTTATTTGAAGCTATACTTTGCGAAATTACATGTCGGACAAGATCTAGATTATGCGCTCTTTTATCGCAGGCCACTAACAGACTACACGAAGTCGATGGAAGAAGCTTTAAATCTGTCTCGGAAGATAAACGAAGCCTTAACGGCGCACGACAAAAAGTTGCGACCGAACGCTGGAGGTAAGACGAAAAACATTAACAACGGTTAGCACAACTAAAAATTGAGCGGAATAGTAATTTTTGTCTGATTCTTTGTCGATAACACTAGTGGACATTTTCCTCCTACAATATTACAAATACAAGGCTAACTGTTATACGCATATCGTCAAATATGGGCTCGTATTGTATGTGAAATAATCGTTATGTGGCCTGTATAGTTGTCAGTAGTTATTAACGAGTCGAACAAGCATACAAGTATGCGAAATTGAATCCCAAGCTTGGGATTGTTTAGCTTTAAGAAATCGTTTCCTTCTGAGAGCAAGAGGGGTGCTAGGTGGAGCAAACAAAATGTCTGCTCGTCTCGCGCCCATCGCTTTCTTGCGTCCCTTGTGCTCTGGAAATGAAACTACTGTGTAGGCTGGGGTTACTTTCCCCGCCAGTTTGGAGATGACTGACTGTTGCGAAGGCCGAAGTGACTAACTGAGTCAGTGTTGGTTGGAGCATGACGGGTAAATTCTCTATAATTCTCTTCATAGGTCCGCCTGTTATGGTCGACGTGGAGTTCAAGATCATTTCCATTGGAGAAATTAAAGAGGCTAGCATGGTGAGGGAAAAGTCAACAAGTTAACATCGATGGTTATCTAATTTTCTTGATCAAATGTAACTTTGGTTTTTCTCTTCTCAGGAATACACGATGGATATTTTCTTCCGTCAATGGTGGAATGATCCAAGGCTAGCGCATAATTTCAGCACGCCTTTTAACATGGCAGGAGACGCGACCAAGATGATATGGACACCAGACACATTTTTTTGGAATGTAAAAGCTGCAAAGTATCACAGAGTGACGCGAGAAAACATGAGAATAAAAATACATGGCGATGGCAAGGTTTACTTCAGCACAAGGTACATCTAGATCAAGGAGTGTTTGTGTTATTTAAGCTGGCAACCTAAGGGAATCTCAGTTCTCGCGTTGCTTGAATGAATCAAAGGTTTCTGTCATAGAAATGTGAGCTCCGTTCACAATCTTCGACACATTGTTGCGTAATACTGTTGTAATTTAGATTCTTTAGTGTTAAACGTGTGTCTTTTCTTGTATTAACTGTAGGATTACATTTACCGCACAGTGTGACATGAACCTTCGCTTGTACCCAATGGACATTCAAACTTGTCCTTTAATCATTGAGAGCTGTGAGTACAATGTTTGTGCAAATGATATTTTGAACTGATTGCTTGCGTGCTTTTCTTATGATTTATTTTTTAAAGAGGGGAGGGGGAGGGGGAGGGGGATTGTACAAGTGAAAATGCGTCGCCGGCGTGACTTTAAAATGGCATCCACCAACAGAATGACACAGTAGAAGCCATAACGGAAGGGACTTTTAAATAATCAGTAATAGCCTTCTTGAGAATAGTTGTGATATACGTACAGTGTTGTAAAAATCGATTAGGCAGAGAGATATCTGAAGAAAGCGGATTTCTATTCCCATCACAGTGGTTAAAAAGTGTGCTTTTGCAACCTTGTTGTTACTTGTCGAGGAAAAGGATGTTGTTATTCATCGTGGTAGATGCAATAATAAAGTTTATTATATGGCTTTGGCTTGTGGCCGATATAACGCGCGCTCTGATTGGTTAATTGTCACTGAATTGTAGGGCATTATTCTCCCGTAATGCCCCGGGCCGATTACGGATTATGCAAATTAGG
>Ga0126339_10000086_pt1 | contig 33696 bp, 16 predicted proteins | sample OrbTmetagenome_2_FD_92532 | JGI IMG/M metagenome (GOLD analysis project Ga0126339, IMG submission 92532) | Coral microbial communities from Petempiche,Puerto Morelos, Mexico - Orbicella T R C metagenome | ecosystem: Host-associated > Invertebrates > Cnidaria > Coral | place: Petempiche,Puerto...
GGGGGGGGGTGTTTCACTTGCCCTGCCGGCTTTTCTTCCTTCTGTCATTTCTTCTTTTTTACCCAAAATAAGGGGGGGAGGGGCCCCTCCCCTAGATCCACCACTGAATAATATGTCAGACCAAATTATTTGCACCGCGTTGGAAGAATCCGTCGCACTCCTCACGACAACGTCGATTAAAAAATGATTTTATATTTTACCCACGAATTTCGCGGTACTCTAAAGTTATTTACTTTGTTTATCACTGTCAAAACTATCACAAAACTGAATCAAGGGACACAGCGATAAATTTGAAAAAAATTAAAAAATTAGCCGCCGTGGTTCACGTTCTCCAGTCAACGCAGAATTTAGTCATTTCACGTTGTTGTTTTGTAGAGGACGGTAAAGAAATGTACCAAGAATTATAACGCACGTGCACACCCATTGTTCTGCTCATTAAACCGTGGTTTTCCTAAACTCCCTATTCTAGGGCAGTATTGGTGCGATTTGTGTTTTTGAAATAAACACGTGAAAGACAATACATCACTTCCGTTTCTTTACGAAATTTCTCCTGGAACACTAATAAGGATTATTTTACTTAGGTAAATTGTCAGGTTCTTTTCGCAATCTCGCACCGATAACAAAGGACTATCATTCTGCAAGCGAGCTCGACACCAGCCACCTTTCTCTATATGCGAAATCTTGTGAAGTTTCAAACGCCACAAGAAATCCTTAATTTAAATTGAACATGTATAGGAGCTACGATTGACCCATCATTGTTTCGTTGCGAATTCCATGCACCATGTAATGGTAGTTACAATTTACTTTTAATAATTTCAAGTGGTTTGGTGTTTACTGTAAGTATCTCTCGTCGCAGGTGGAGTCATTCCTGCAGAACTTTAAAGGTCGAGGCACCGTGGTTCAAGTGAAGATTGTAGGTAACTCAAGTTCCATCTGGACCATCAGTCCTCCGTCCCGGGACCTGATGACCAAGTATCTTTCCGACAACAATGACAATGTTACAATGCGGTTCAGCTATGAGTTCACAAGGTGGGGGTTACACTCGACGTTTCTTCATATTTCAGTCTCCTTCGTGCGAATTCGCTCTCAGCCTCTCACCGTGTTGATGACGTTCTCATCCCTTTGTCATTTTAGTTGTCATTTAAGTATTCCTTCGCAACTGCAATTACTGTTCCTTCTTTTACTTCTTCACTGTGCGTTTCTTCTTTCTCCTTGTGGTCTCATACTTCTAACTCATGGTCCAGAAGTACCTTTCAGCTGACGTTTTCTTCCATATTTAGGGAACCTAAAACAGCACTTGCGCAGGAGACAATATCCGGTGTGACCCAGGTGACCCTCGACAATGCCACGAAAACTCAACTAGCTGACATGTTAGAAGGAAATTCTACCAGTGATGATGTGTATGTGATCTCATTGTAACTTATTTTCCAAGCTTGTGATTTCAGCTATGAAATAGCCGTGATGTGTCTCATCACCGAGCAATGTTAAAATGATACTATCAAGTAGTAACCCAGTTAGACAAATGTAATGTCTTATCCGTCATTTTAACATTGTTTCTTTCATTATACAGGGTCATTAAGGACTTGTTCCCAAGCTTCGTACGCGTCCCAGCCAGTGGCTCCGTTACACCGTTCCTGTCCATTGACAAATCCAACTACGTGACCTGTCGCCTGCGCATGCGTTCGAAGGGCGTCTTTGATTGGTGGGAGCTGACGCAGAAAAGTCCTGATCCACTGTTTGGCGCGAAGGAGAATGTGCTGGAAATGATAACGTTTAATGATCTAGTGCCACCTCTTCACTTCTCTTTCTTCACCAGTACTGGGTACCAAAAACATGATTAAATTTTAATCTTGCTCTTAATCAGCGCCACACGAAAGTACCGCTCAGAGGCTTTCATTTGAATGGTTTCACAGTAGGTTTTCATTCACAAAGTTAGGACCACCATGTACGGCATAGTAAGCAGTATTTCATGAAAGCACTGTTCAGTAGCTCTCATTGGAATGGTCACACACTAGGGCTTCCTCCACAAAGTTAGAACCACCTTTTACTTAACAAATAAAGAAGCCTAAGTCGTGTATTACTTAGCTCTTATTAACCGAGCAGGAGGTCTGTATGGGAGAATCTTGACCGAGGTCGGAAGTAGAGACCGAACGCAGTGAGGTCTGTGCACACGACCGAGGTCAAGATTCTCACATACAGACCGACTAAGCTCGGTTAATAAGATGTTTATTATGTGGCAAACAAGAACAATTTAATTCGGTTAATGTAACTGGTTTGTGCTAGCTGAAATTTTGCTTGCGAACGGCGATGAACTGAACTTAATTCTGCCAAAGTTTGCTCGTCCTGTTTACTTTTTTTCCTCATCAGGCTTGGCACTTCCATAACATGAGTATTTTCTGGAACTAATATTTTGGAAGAAAATAGTCAATATTTTTGTATTTAGTTTGCAACTTTTTCAATCGGTCGAGATACCGGTCTGGAAGGGAAAATCTAGACCGCGGTCAATATCGATTTGAGCCAATCAAATTCGTGAATTCGGTAGTTCCCAGTCCTTGTGAGGCACAGCCATATAATTGACTGTGGTAAAACACGACGGGCATTTGAGAACAAGAGGGAAATGTAATACAAGGTTTAGGTTTCTTCATTTGCTTTATGATATAACCGTGGCTGACTTTCGTGTCGTGTTCTGTTTTAGAATAATTGGACTGTACGTGGGTTTCGTTTGGTTGGTCGGTAAGTTTGTCCGTCTGTTCTTCACTTCCATATCTTACCGTATCATGTTCGACGAGATGCCAAACGTCGACAAAGTACTCAAACTGTGTCTCGACATCTTCATGGTGCGAGAGAGCAAAGAGCTAGAGCTGGAAGAAGATCTATTTGCAAAGCTGATGTTCCTGTATCGCTCTCCTCAGACGCTGATTAAATGGACCAAGTATAAGCGACATTAGTTATAAAATGAGAGGGTTTTTTTGCTATTGGTATTTTAAGTTAACTTGACAATGAAACCCGGTAAACGCGAGGACGCTAGATATAGCGTTTTTCAATTGTGGGCGGGATTACTTCAGTGAGGCGCAAAGAATCTGCCTGCGTTGTAAGAGTTGTGTTTTGTCAAATGGTTCCGTTCTGATTGACCTATCTTTGACTTGCGATTCCTCCTAATAGTTTCACGCCGTAGGAACACAGCATTCTTAACTCGGGTTTCATTGTAAAAAGTATCTGTCCTGTATAATTGGGAGCTTCAGCAATGACGACGCCGCGGACGACTTCTTGTAAAAAATGGATTTGTAGTTTACCTTGGAATTTTCTAATGGTGTAGATCTGTTCAGAACACCATTCGGTCTAAAAACGTGCTCAAACTAAATGTAATGCCAGCGATCAATTCCTAAAGGAAATACGAAAAATTAGCCATCGTGGCTCGCGTTCTCCTAAATAAGCAGAATTCGGTCATTTTTTGTTGTTGTTGTTGTTGTTGTTTTCAAAGGACGACTATGAAATGTACAAAGCTTTATAACGCACGTGCTTAGCTATTGTTTCGCTCATTAAACCTTTTGTTAGGTGTTGTTCTAGTTGTCGTTGCCGTCGTGGTTTGCTTAAAGCTCCTTGTTCCATATCCGGCGGCCTTAAAAAACAAGGCCGAGAGAAAACTGGTAAAGAATTGACTGACGTCGTCGTGCAACTTACTCTTGTACAGGATGCTCGGGTGGACATTTTTACCAAACCGGTTTGAATTTATAGTGAGTTGTTTAGTGAAGGATCACTTCACCAAATGTAAAAGGCTGTACTAAAAAGATTGAAGGAATATTAGAACCAGAATGCAAAGGTATTTCCTTTCCTTAAGTCACCCCGATTACTATGTTAGTACAATCGTAAAAACTAACTTGAGTACGTGTAAAAACCTGAAAAAAGAATTACTAGAATTAATAGATTATTTTCCACAAGGGAAATATTTTGAAAAAATAGTTATAATACAACCAAAACAATGGATATCGCTTTTAATTGGAAGCGTTCGTGTTGGAATCTGTTTGCTCTTACGCGAAATGTAAGTTTGTAGCCAATGGCGCTATTTAAGTTTCACTTTCATGGGGTATAAATGTTTGAAATAGTTTATTATTGAGAGGTATTTATTGTAATTTAGAGATTAATGCTTTCATTTCACCGAAATAGCGCCATTCATACAGATTTTGAACGAACTTTGTCATTCAGTAAGTTTTCTTTTTGTCCAAAAAAATCCATTTGCCGCAGCCAGGATGAATCATAGTTAAAACTTTAAAGAAACGCTCTGTGGTAACAAGATTTAAAAATACGAGCTTTCCACTTTCCTAACTTCAGTCTTGACGGGTAATACGCCAAGAATGCGGTGAATAAGAATCTAAAGTACAGTTATGATAAAAAGAATACAACAGAATATAGTTTTGGAAATAATTTTCAGGAATTTTGCCACAAATGCTGTATTTCCCTGGGAATGGGCAAGAATTATGTCCACATTCTGTTTGGCCATTGTTTGACTGATGCGATAATCGACTCCGTTTTTAATAATAGTATTTTCTTACTAGCGTAGGACCTCATCACCCTTTTATCAGGTCACAGGTCGCAGAGTCGAACGCTCGTATTTTTAAACACTGTTAGCCGAAAGCTTTTCCCTTAAGTTTGTCCTTATTTTTTTCTCGAGGATCGTATTCTCGCCTTTGTAATCGATGCTTCGTCAACTTGAAATATTTTGGATATACAGATTCAAAATAAGAACAGTTTTTGTATCAGCAGATATATTTTGTCCTCTAGTTTTAAAAGTAATTTTTTTAAATACGTGGCAGGCCGTTTGAATCTAGCTACAGTTGTTAAGTTTAAATCGCTTGAAAACTTTTTGAATAGCGTGCCTGGTAGTCGCATAAAATCCAGCTATTTTTGTACTCTATAAAAGACGTAGCATTTTCCAGGATAGCTGGTACATGGTCTTTGTGATGGAGGGAAATTACAAAGAGTATTTTTAATAAAACTTGCGCTGATTGATATTATTGGTTATTATGAAGTTGAAGTGGGTGGAGACGCGGAGGCCTCATGGTTAGTGCGCTCGCCTCCGTATCGAGCGGTCCTGGTTCGAGTCCTGGCCGGAGACACTGCGTTGTGTTCTTGGGCAAGACACTTTACTCTCAAAGTGCCTCTGTCCACCCAGGTGTATAAATGGGTGCTGGTGAATTTAATGCTGTGGGTGACACTGCGGTGGACTAGCATCCCAACCAGGGGGAAGTAGAAATATTCCTGGTCGCTTCATGCTACAGAAACCAGGATAAGCTCCGGCCTGATGGGCCACTCAGCTCGCATGATGACTTTACCGCTGAGGACATATTACGTTTAATGCTGCTGGAACGGGCAGCGGACCGCTTGAACGGGAGGTACTCCACAACGTCTAAGGATCCTTGGCCCTGTTTACGAGCAGGTAGCGTAGCCCTAGTGCAAGGCTTACTCTAGCAAGAGGGTCAAAGATAGCCCGCATTTACCTTATTGTTTTTCAGGTAGGGTTACCCTACTACCCCGGACAAACTCTGGCTGGTCCCACTTTAGTTAATCTGGGAAGTAACACATGCAAACTATAATTTTAATATCATTTCCGCAGAAGTCATTTCAATTTCTAAGCTCAATTAAAATCCCAGACGGTAATGCTTCTTTGGTTTGGGATACAATTGACGGCAAAACTACGCACAGTTCTACAATCGAATATTCTAGTGACAATAAAGACAAACATAAATGCTAAAATTTCGTCGCATAAAGCTGTTATTCGAATTTCTTTCTATCCAAAAATAAAACTGATTGTGAATTAATACAATCTTTCTTAAGCCACAACTCGTTCGTTTTGCCAGTATTTTTGTCATATTTTGTTTCTTGGACCCCGAATAAAGTTGTCGCTGGTAGGGTGGTTGTCCCTAGCAGAGCGTTCACAAGATACCCTGGCGCTAGGGTAACCCTTGTGTTCAGCTAGCGTTATCCTAGCGCTAGGGCTACCCTACCTGCCTTGTAAACACGTCCATGAAAAAGAGAAGCTAGGGTAACTCTCTTGCTAGGGTAAGCCTAATATTATGGTTACTCTACCTCCTTGAAAACAGGGCCTTATTAGAACGAAGGAAATAAACTACGTCGCAAATGACCAAAATATACATCGTCACAACAAAGCCATTTCAGGTGGCTCACCTTTGATGGACTAATACTAATATTTTTTTTCAGTCGATGCTGAAATAATGACATCAAGCCGATGCCCAAACATTGGTAAACAAGCTGTAGTGATCATATTCCGGCATTGCAAGTTACCATGGCAACGCTCCAACCTGTTGAAAACACACTTAATTTTATTTTTAGGTGCTCAAAAAATAAAACGAGATAACTGATGTCAAGATTCCGCTTTTTACAATTTTTAAAGCATTTGTATGGTACGGTGGTACCACCTTTAAAGTTCGAAATTAAAAGTGACTCAATCTGAATCCCTCACCTAGTTTTGTTTGGCAAAGAGTTGTGTTGCTGATTCACTGTCCTTTAGCATCCAGAAATTGCGCAAAATCCACGGACCTGAAAAAAAACATTGTCTTCCTGCTTACAAAAAAATCTTACTAGTTCATGAAAAATTAAGCGGAACTTCTCAACAGTTAAATCAGTTAGTATTTTCAGGAATCTTTCACACGGCGTGTAATTGTTTCTCGCTAGGTTGAGAGAAAAATTACTCCATGGAGAAAATATCCCAGTTCATAAATAATATTTCACGTTCTTCCGACGAAGACAACGCTGTTTGCAACGAATCATGACAAGTCTCAAACTACACACACTGAAGCAAAATTAGTGCTCCGTTGTCTTAATTAAGCCTCTGTAAATCATCTTCATAAACCGTTTCAAAAATATATTTTACTGATTTATTGACCGAAGGGACTATAGTCCAAATAAATTATGTTTTTCTTTTCTCTGCGTCTAGAACTAAGAGACTTTCTTACTAGAAAATATTTTTGAGAGGTGCAGTTTTGGCGACGCATTTTAAAGATTAATTCGCTTCTTTTCGGGTCGTAAAATTAGCTACGAAAATAGTGCTTTCTCTTTTATATGGAGAAAATTAAGCAAAATTTCATAACTTGCACGGCAGGTGGGAACCCTTAAGTTTCAAAGTATAAATAAATGACATTTCTATACGCTTGATACGTAAAATGAATTTTCCTTGCAATTTGTGAATTGACTTTTAAATCTTTTTAAAAGACGAGAAAGCTGTCTGATCGCACAAAAAGTAAGCGAGATGGCGCGTTATAAAGGATCTGACTCAATTCAGATCATTACAGCGTCTACAACCACATCTTTATACAGGGAATTGATAGCTCTGAGCGGTTTGTTTCACAAAACCCACAAACTGAAATGTGATTGGGCTCAATGCGAAATGTATTAACACAATATATCAATACGATCCAATCGCCTGCTATTGCAATTGTCTCTTTGTGTTCCAGAGTGCTATTTATCGCTTATTAGCGCTGTTTTCCCGCTAATTAGCCAAAGAAAGTTCGTGGAAACAAATAGTGTTTTCTTTTTTCGAAAAGATACAGTCGGGATAAGAGGATATTGTAGAGGCGAGCGAGTGTGAGCTTGGGCGACACGGCTCGTGAATTTGACGCCGTAATCAAACATGACTTCGTGTCGGGGGTTCTTGATTTGCGTCTTTTGGTTCTTCATAAACGCTTTGTTTTCTCAGGCTTCGGCTGTTGAAGTGAACATGGAAGGAACAGGCTACATTACATATGATCTTCGTTCCAATAGTATTGCCACGAAAACAAACCACATTACGTTTTCGTTCAAAACTTTCCGTCCCTCGGGCTTGATGGTTCACAGCAGCGGATCTCAGGGAGATTTCATCACGATAGAATTGATCCATGGACGACTAAGGTAAGGCTGAGATCATTCTAAATTACTCTTAGAAACCCAGAAAGAATCCATTATTTGATGGGGTAGCGAAAAACAACTATTCAATTCTCTAAGAGATATTTCACCGAAGTAATAAGCGATTTTCTTTCTACAACTACAAATAGATGCGGAGAGTAAACATTTAAAAATGTGTTTTCTGTGTTACTTCTTTTTCATTCTGGGTAAGTGAAAGCTGATTTTAAAAGTAGCTTCTAGTTTCAAGTTTAGCTTGTTGCCAACTTTCAACGCAAAGTTTGTCAAAAGTTTCTGGCGTTTGCGAAGGTAAACAAAGAAAGGGTCTATACTGACTGATCACGGATTAAATGCAATGAATGGAGGTGAAAATTGGATGAATAAAGAAGTGAGATGTTTTGAAATTGAACAAAGACAGTTGATCTATACCTCAGCTTCGCTTACAGGTATTAAAGAATTCTGGATAGCACATTGTTATCTGCACGAGTATAATGCAGTATCACTCACTTAATGACTAAGGCACGCGAATTGATTCTTATAGCACGGCTGACAATTAGTCAAAAGCAAGCATACACTTTCGCACCTACAACGCCTGAGCCAAGAATTCAACTTAACAAATGATCGCAAATAACCGCGCTTTCCTTCCCTAAAAGCTTCATCCACAGCTGTCTAGCCGCCTTTGTTAGGTATCGATGCTGGGCAGAGACCTATTGTTGAATTAAACATGGGTGAATGCAAAACAAACCCGAAAATTGTCTAGTTTCTCTTCCCTAAAATTTTATTTTCATTCGATAACAATGTTTAGCTGTTATAAGAACTTTACGGTTACATAGTGCGTTTACTCAAGAAAAAATGTTTTTCTTCTAAAGAAGTACTTCCTCCAAGTGACAAATGAATAACATTTTAAACTAAGTCTCTGTTGCAATTTGGAAGTTTTAGCTCGAAAAAAAACGCCCTCGTTTTTAAGCTTTTGTGTCTTAACCAATGGGAGAGTTTTAAGGTGGAGTTTTCTTTCAATGTAAATAGCGTCTCTTTATTGTCAAATTCCTCCTCAAGAGAATAGTTTACAAAATCCAAATTTTTCTTTATGTTTGTATATCAAGGAAAACAATGCACAGTTCTTTGTAACGTTTTCCTTCTACACCTGTCGCGGGACAGAAGGAATTGAGAAAGCTATGAAAACCTCGTGAGATAAATGTTATCTTTTGGATGTAGTTCTTCTCCTTAGATTATGTCTAGAGTGAAACTAAAACGCATGAATAATTATTACCACAGAGTATCTTACACATGGCTCATTATTATTAACAGAAGCTTCTGTTATTAATAATATCAATCAACAAATTTTCAGAGAAACTGAGCTTTGATTGTTTGGGATTTTTTTGCATGCAAAGATACATAAAACGTCGTTGTGAAAAAAAAGGAACTTTTCTTATTTCTCGTGAATACCACTGTATTTCATATTGCTACAAGTGACTCGGAGCCAATTCGTTTTGGCTATGGAATATATTTCAAGACCGTGCGATTATTCAGTTTTATGGACTTATAGTTAAGTTGTTGTAACTTTCTAGATAGTTATCTGGCTCAGTCTCGCAGCGTACTTTTATTCAGTGTTAAGTGGCATATATTTTATTCAAGATACTGATAAAAAAAATTCTATAACCTTAACGGATCAATAACAAGTCTCGTCACTGTAACAATAGATTGTTAACCAGACGGGTAACAAGAATGCAGAAAATAATCAGTTGGTATTACGTACCGTAATCCACCGACACAGATCTCAGATCTCATTGAAAGAAATTTTCAACAATTGCTTATTTGACCTTGAAATAAGCTTGCGTGCGTAATTACCGTAAATAAATCTCAGTCGTGCAAACTTGATAAGTAGTCCCCTCTGTAACATTGGTCGGCAATAACTTCAATGTAAGACTGGTCAATATTTTAGTTCATGGTCAACACAGAACTTATCAACTTGATGGTATAATAAGCGGTATGTGCCTGTTGTCTTTATTTTGTGTCCACTTATTTAGTCTGGAACAAGAGTTTAATTACTTCGCCAGTGGTACGTGCTCGTCTATACAAGTTATTTATTGTTGGGGAAAAAGAAATGCTTGAAAACAAAACTCTACTTGAAGTTTACCTCCCCTCGGCTGTTCACGCAATATTTCTAGTTGTTTTAGTCAGTATATGTTATGTACGCACAGAATGAGAGAAGATTTAGTCGTAATTTAAAGCGCTGCTATGTTAGTTCAAGTCTACTTTTCACGTTTTTCAGAGACACAAGTCTAAATACCGTTAGGACAAACGAAACATGGGTTACTGCGGAATTTTGAGGACGTCTGGTTTGTGCCTTAGCGGTTTAGCGGCAATTTGTCCCTCATAAAAACACGATTTAACTGTAATTTACAAACTTAAAGTAATTATCACCTGGCTTGTAAACAACCGCTTACACAGTGTATTCCGCTTACGCATAATTATTACTGAGGACTGTTATTTTATTTTCTCCAATAACTGTTAAAAAATCTTGTCGAGGCTTAATAAGAAATGAAGAAATTTGCCAGCAGTTCAAACTGACATGAGATTGACAAGAGAATCATTTCTCTCGTTACAAACCAACAATATCCTGTTGATGTTTTTCAATGTCACCTGCGATCGTAACCGAAGTGCAGTGTCCACGGTTCCTGGAGCTGTTTTGAAATGTAAATTAATTTAAAATTTGCATGCCCATAATTAACTGCTATCAAAGTATGTAAGCGATATTTTGTAATAGCGGTCTCTCTTACCTCTGCTTCGTGGAAAAGGCCAAAAAAAAGGAACTGACTTCCGCTGTTTTTTTTGTTTTTTGTTTTTTGTTTTTTGTTTTTTTTTTTAAGAGACTTCGTTTAGTGCAAAACTTTGTTGGCTGAACTTTTGTATTCAACTCACTTGTATCCGTGAGCTGAAAAGTCTTCTCATTAACATCTAAGCTCACGCAGATGGCTAATCAGAAATCTCTGGCATTAAAATCAGTGAATTCTGGAGTTTTTAAACCCATGTTAAGTTAAGTTAATCCTAAGCTAGCATTTATTGTTTTTTCGCTGCCCGGAGCGTCAATGTGGCGGCATATTTACAATTTCTTTTTCCGGAAAAAAGTTTTTTTGTAATTTTTTAGGTTTACCATCAATCTTGGCAGTTCCAAAACCATTTCTGGGAAACACACCGTGCTCCTCGGAAGCAACTTGTCAGACAACAAATGGCATGAGGTGAAAGTGGATCGAAATCAGCACACGCTGGTAGTCACTGTCGATAAACTCAGGAGTCAATCCACCACACCGGGCTCTTTCGTCCGGCTTAACCTTGATAGATTCGTCTACGTTGGAGGTCTGGATCCGAGCGTATCTGGCGGTGTTCCGTCTACACGGAATTTTTATGGCTGCTTGAAAAATCTGTACTTCGACTTCATCGACATCTTCTATGGTGCTAAGATGGACGATAATGATTATGACACTCACGGTTTTGTTCGTTTTTACTGTCCAGATACTAGCTATGTTCCGGTCAATTTTCCAGAGCCCGATACTCATTTGAAGCTTAGCAAGCATTCCCCTAAAAATTTCTCCGTGGAGCTCAGTTTTCGCACCTACGACGGCAATGGTATTTTGGTTTACAAACAGAGCGCGCGCGCTCGCCTGTATCTTTCTCTGGTATCTGGAAAACTTGAGCTTGAAGTTCGGGTGGAACCCGATAAACCAATTAAAATCAGCGTCGGTGAAGCCTTGAACGATGGCATGTGGCATGACGTCATAGCTGGAGTAACTCGCAAGGACATGTGGTTGCAGCTAGATAGAAAGCCAGAACTACGTCATGAAAACCCGTGGTTGGCAGATATCGGGGATTTTCGAAGTCGTGTTTACATTGGCTACGGAACACAGAAGACAGGATTTGTTGGCTGTATGCACCGAATAAAGCTTAACGGGAATTTGGTGAGGCTGACAAGTTTGAGCGGCTCTCGGATAAGCGGAGCGGTCATAAACCGATGTGAAATTACCAACAAGTGTTTCCCTAATCCCTGTCGGAACGGCGGCCGCTGCCTCCAGACATGGCAGGCTTTTCGATGTGACTGCGGAGGAACGTTTTATCATGGGGACCTGTGCAACATCCCTCTTTACCGAGCCACATGCCAGGAGTACAAGGCACTGGGAATGGTTCAGGACGCGTATTGCAAAGTGGACCCTGATGGAACCGGGCCTCTGGGGACTTTTGATGTGCTGTGCAACATGACGGCCTCCGATGCTGCCAAGACAGTTATTAATCACGACAAAGAAGGCAAGCATCAGGTTACTTTGGGCGCCACGGATCTTGTGAGTCATTACTTCCAACGTATTTCGTACGTGAGTAACCTGGCCAGTATCCGAGCACTGATTCAGCGCAGCGCAAACTGTCGCCAATTCATCAGGTACGACTGTTATAATTCCAAACTATTGAATTCTCCCATTGGTCCTGAGCATGTGCAGTGGTTGTCGCGCACCGCTGTCCCACAGAACTACTGGGGAGGCGCACCAGCTGGAAGTAACAAGTGCGCATGTGGAGTAAAGAAGACCTGTGTGGATCCCTCAAAGTACTGTAATTGTGATGCAGATAGCGACGACAAGTGGAGGGAGGATTCGGGTGAGTTAAAATGCTTCTCTAGAAGTTATCCTCCTGTTTTTAAAAGCAGTAGTTCTAGACTGTCACGTCACGCTTTCCCATTGAGTGTTGTGTGACTTCTGTATGACGTTGTGCTTATTACAAGGCAGGCATCATCTGGACCTTTGGTTATCGATTTAAACTTTTATACTTGGCTCTCTTGTATCTGTAAATTATAAGTCTTTGTAGCGTAGAAGGAAAAGGAGAGGAAAACCACTTTTTTTCCTCTTTGGAGCACTGTAAATAGTTTGTAAGACCAGCACCCTCTGAAATTCCAAAAACTAATCCCTCCCTCACTTCCTTCCCGCCTTTTTTCATGTCCCCCTTCCACGTTTCTTAGTACCGCCTACCGTACACTGTTTACTCTAAACTTCGATCTTCCACAGATAATGAGTTAGGTGAATTTCACATAATCATTCATCCTTCAGCTCATGATTCACAACAGTTTGATGTGCCGTTGTTGATTCATATTTCACTGTTATCCCTCCTTGACAGGTTATTTAACAGACAAATCTTCTTTACCAGTAAACATGCTGCAGTTCTCCTCGGATGCCAAAGATTCATTCTTCACTCTCGGCCCATTAGAATGCTTCGGTTCCTCGGGCCAGTCCTCTGGACAAGTAAGCAATGCGAATTTTATATCGTCCGCTTGCAGACTGGTCAACCCACCCCCCACAGTGGACGTAAAGACAACATCAAGTACCCCCCTCACTGCCACGCTGGGTCCACAGGAAACTTCTACAGTACGCAAAAAGCCCACTACCACACCAACCTCAGGTAACAATAGAAATTCTCTATCTTCCCCAAAACATCATGTTACCATGACGACCACTATTGCAACGAATAAAAACTCAACCCTGGTGACGTCAGTGTTAAGTCACGAGACCAAGAGCGATGGTGTGACAGTACATTCTTCCATTACCACAGGTAATGATGGCGTGACAGTGCACTCAAGCATCACGACTAAAGGCAAGACAGTCACGCTGCCTCCCGTCACGCAAATCGAGCCGAAGACGACACCCAAAGTGTTGGTCATAACTAACGGCAGTGTATCTTACATAACGCGCGTCAAAGGAGGTGTGGTGTACGACGCACGGTTTATCATCTTGATAACATCATCTGTGTTGGCCTTTATACTCCTCGTATGTGTCATAATCTTCGTTTTCCTGAAGCGCTCTGGCCGCACCTATGTGTGCTGTATCTCCTGCAAGAACTGCAGGAGGAAAAAGAGTATCCCGGATATTGAGGTGTATCGTCACTCAGTACGCACGGATTCCCCGGATGTGGTGCAGCTGGATGACTTAAATCACAGCGGAGTGGAGGTTGGGGCCTACAACATGAGCAACGGCCAAACAGTCTACCACTCAGTCCACCGGGACTCGCACGTCAGAAAATACGTGTCCTTTTCAGCCTCGACCTCCAAACTGTGAATGTCAATAGGAAAGAAAGGTAACAGCCATAAAAAGCATAAAACAGACATTATAAAATTTTTATAGCTCTGCAAGAGGGCACAAAGAGCAAAGTCCGGCTCTGAGATTGGCTGTACGAGCGGGCAAGATGAGGTTAACTTGCTCGCTCAGGATTGCCCGACGTATCCCGCAAGAAAATGGTACCTTACATGCCGTATAATAAATCGTTTATTAACCAAACCTGTTCGCTCAACATATATGAGTTGTTTGCCAAGCGTGAGGTGAAGATGGCTCGATATTGGCCAAATTCTTTCCTGCGTATTTATGGACCAAGAAGTCGTGGTCCATAAACACGCGGCAAAAACGAGGCCAATGTTCAGCCATCTTCACCAAACAAACTTGGTCAATAAGGGATTTATTATATGGCGAACCTGGTTCGGCTTCGGGGACATTTTTTCTTGCGGGAACACAGCGCGCAATCCCGGGCGGGAAAGGTAGCGGTATTTCACAGCGTAGGATTTGATTCATATCGCTCGCTCACAGGGTTAGACTCTTTTATTATTTCGTTTTACACGTTTATACACTTCGACTGCATCTTGGTCCATAAACAGTCCAAAAAAGGCAACCTGTTCACGTCGACCAACACGTTCTATCCGTCTGCTTCAAATTTTAGTGTCTTTCAAAGTAACAGATTTATTTTTGACTTTAAACCATTGATATTTACGTGAAACGGTTCTTTTTGTCACATTAGTGTAGTATATTAACTCAGTCATTATTAGTTTACTTTCTTTTTGTTAACTTCATCGTTTTCCTTTGTTTTCATCCTCTGACAACGTTCTGTTTTTCTGCATTCCCTTTCTTACACAGGACACTGATGTGTTTGTTTCTCGGGATGGATTGAAATTGTTGCAGAAGAAATTGTTTATACTGATGTCAATGTTCATGAAGAAAGGCGCGTATTCTAATGTCTACAAAGTCTGTGTGTGTTGTGGAACTGTTGGTAAATGGGAACCGATCAAATGAAGCAAGGCTTGTAATTGGCGACATAGTCGGAGTGCGCATTTCTATTCGCACGCGTTGCGTGCCAATGCGTAAAACACCTTAGTTACCAGACTCCTGTTTGAGGCTTTGAATGCTCATTCTTCGGGTCGATCGGCTTCCCGAATGTTATAAGTTGTTAATTAAGGAGTTTTAGCAAGCCAAATTGCAATACTTCTGGAGGTTTTTGTTTTCTACCTTGTGCCCAATTTTTATTCATATAATTCAACTTAAATGGGAAGAAAGTTATTAAACCATGGCATTTTAGGGCTACTGTGTCAGTCAAAATATTTTGAGAAAGCTTAACCAATCAGTGTTTATTTTGCTGGCAAAACTGACTATTTAGACTGTATTGAGGAAAGCAATGATCCACCAGGGATCTAATGGTTAAAGAAGAAGAAAAAAATTGTTCCTCCCCAGGTTTTATCATAAATAAAGTGCTCGCTTTATCTAGCTTTTAACGGTGAAATCGGCGGGGTCAAAACTAACAAAAAGAGGTTGCTATTCTCTCATTTTTAATTTTACCTTCATTGAGTTTTTGTTTCTATCGGCTATTGAAAGGAGAAAAGTTGAAAATGGATAATGGTAATAGCACGATAAATGGAATGGAGTCCGATTCGGCTTGCAATCATCCAAGAGATACTGAGAATTTGGGAGACCATAAAGGGGTAGTCTGATGGGTTACAGACGCCATTTTGAATTTCATCGAAGCAAAAGGTGACGTCACACTGGCAGTGATGACTCAACCAATGTTTTGCATGGACACGCTCCTTTCCTCCTAGTTACAGACGAGCCTGGTTACTGACCGAGTTAAAAGACACGAAGCTAGAACTGCTAGCCCTATTACCCCGGCAAATGAATCCTAACCATTTCAAAATTTAAGTAAAAGAAAACAAACAAGATTTAACCTTTGAGGAATAAAAAGAGAAAAAGAGAAAAAGACAGTAGTTTTGAAACCCACAAAAAGGACATTCTAATCCACCTATGTAATACAGACAGTGTGCTTGTTAGTGATGAACATAGGTATTACTTTCTGAGGAAGCTGTAGGGCTTTATCAGCGGGTAAATGAAACACTTATCTATTTGGTTATCTAGTTTGTGAAGTTGACGTTTTGAGCATCAGCCATCAGCGTCACAAACATGCTACAGCCAGGTTAATTCACCCTTATCAACTTCAATTTCACAAAAAAGCTGTAAATGATGAGATGCGTACATTGTCCAAAGACACAGGCGTGACGTGCAACCTCACCAATTACTGCCCAATTGAGCGGTTTTCACCTGAGTGTCGAAAGTAATTCGCATTTGCTTTGGCTTTGCTTTACTACGCTTTGTGATTGGTTTAGAAAACTCCCGCAACTTTCTCATTCAATCAGGAGCAAAACCAAAACCAATTGCTACTCGTTCATATACTTTTTCCCGCGCTTTGTGTCGGCTACATGTATTTGGTGCGAGTTGTGATTGGTCCACTGAATTGTCTGTGTCCATTGGGATGGGCCAGAGTAACTACTTTGGTTTTGGTCTTTCGACACTCGATTGAAAACGGTTCTAAGGCTTGCCAATAGCCAATCAGGTTAAACATTTTATATTAGTTTTAGTAAATACAAAATAGAAACATTTGTCAAGGCTCTTGTCAGCACCACGTAAATAAAACTTCGTCTAGAGTAAAGTGTTAAGTAGCTGAAGCTACCTCACCGGGACGGGAGTTCAAGGCATTTACTCCGCGTATAAACCAATAGATATTTAGCCTTTCGCATTCCTAAATTAGAACACGTTTTAGAACAGGATTAACTCATTAAACCAATAATAGCATTACTATAGTTGATCATGTAATAAAACGGTTAAGAAAAGTTTATTGGCTGACTTAATATGATATAAGAGGAGGAGGTCAATAGCTAAGGGTGTTTGTCTCTCCCGTACTATTTCTGTGAGACAACCTAAGTGAGCTATATTCCGAATAGATTTACCTAGACTATTTGGGTTTCTGTAACGGTAGGCAAGGGGTTTTTCCTATTCAACCAAATATTTTGGAAATTTCAAAATGGAGGTAAATGATATGGAAATTTCCTAAGAAAATTTTGGTAAATTCCGAAAATTTTGAATTTTCGAAAGGCGAACAATTCAACTGAAAATACCGGAAATTCCAGGAGGAAAATCAATTGAATTGAAATTCACAGTAAGAAATTTTCGAAAATTTGGGTATTGCTCGGACACTTTCCATTTCACTAAAAATTCCGGAACTATCGAAAGAAAAACAAAGGGTACGAAAAAAGCCTTGGAAAAGTTTCCGGAAAATCCGAAAATTGCTGATATTCTAAAATGTGAACCATTCAACCGAAAATTCGGGCAATACCGGGAGAAAATCAATGGAACGAAAATTCCCGGGAAGAATTTTCCAAAACTTTTGGTATGCCTCGCGAGGTTGACCTCTTTTCCGGAAAATCCGAAAATTGCTGAATTTTTGAAATGTGAATCATTCGCCTCTGAAAATTTCCGATGTCTGAACCGGAAGTTTGTTTTATCATCCTTGTTTAGTATTGGTTTATCATTTCTTCGTTGCTCTTTTATACCTTACAAATTGTTACTTTAAGACTCAGAAAGAAAAAACAGACTTGAAATATCTTGATTGAGCTCCAGTAAAAGATGAAACGACGTTCCTGTACAATATTTTCTCGATTACAATAACTCCTGATGTAGAAAGATGTGACAAGCTTATTCTGTACGCCCCATTCTTGAATCGTTGTAAAAAAAACATAAGCACTTTCTGTAAACTTTATCGAGGAATGTAAAAAGACAATGTGAAAAACAATGAATATGTATGTACATTTCATATACTTCCTTCATACTTTAATATCAGCAAACCTTTAATTACATGTAAAATTCTTGTTTAATAGCCCTCAAAACCAAGAATTTTGATCAAGTCGTTAAAAGCATTCTATCAAGATAAAATCAATTGCTAAAACTCCGTTTCTGTGCAATTTAAAGCGTATTGGCTCTCGTTAATCGAGAATTTTCACGAATATCTAATTAACAACGTTCATCAATAATTTTTTTCGTATGATACACGATTATTGTAATTTGTTCTGATCAAAGCTACAGTCTTATTCTCAAAAGGCAGTGTACGTCTACGGACCTTGTCAGATTGTTTACGTCATCTGACAATAAGAATCATCACACATACACTTTTCACACATGCGCAGTTCAAATCAAGAGGGGAGTTAGGCCACCTTCTCCTAAGGTAATCCCTCTCAAGTTACATTTGGACATGGTACCCAGTCCTCTGGCGTATACCACGCGCTTTGCGTGGATGTTTTCATGGAAATGTAGCAAGGGTTTACGAAAATGCTACTTGGCCTGTCCACGTGAGAAAAAACCGCGTCACAAGATTGGCTATTTCTAGACCTTCGTAGGATTTTAGCAAACCGGGAATGTTCAAACTGACTTGAAAGGGACTGTCTTGGGAATGAGGCCTTCATGAGAGATTAACAACTCTCATACTCCACATCCTCTCTTGGTTCAAATGCACTTTTCTGTTATAGCGAGTATTCTCTATCGAGCAGTTCTAGTCTCTGAAAGCCGCCCGCTCTCAGTCTCTTAAATCTTGCCAACCGTAGACTTGCGTTGCTATGTTTTCCATATATAAAAGCCATATCTACACCCAATATGATTTCAATCCTCCCGCTGCATTTCCATCTACGTACCTGCCATTGGCGCCACACTGTGTTAACTGCCTCCCCCGGATCGACGACCGCTTGGTTACTAGCGGCAGCAACCTGGCTGGATATCCAGATGATCCAGCCGGGGGGACGATGTACTCACCGCGCTTGCTATGAGTTCGAATGCACATTATGACGCGAGGGAGGGCAAACTTCATTGAAAGTAGAATGATGACAACTAACGCGGCAGAGATCATAACTATCGCTATTGTAGATATTTCACTCGCTGAATCTTCCTGATCTAGAGGAGTTGTTTGTCTTGTTTCTTCAACTTTTCCGGAGGTGGGCATTGTGGTGACCCCAGTGGATGATAAAGAGGCATTCGCGCATTCCCGTTCTCCCTCAATTGGACACAAGCTCTTTGTGGTCGACGGAGTTGGGGTGGTAGTTGTTGAGGCAGTGCGAGCTGAGGATGGTGTGGACGGCCCTGCCTTTGGACAAGCTTTCTTTAATCGAGTCATGTCGATCGAAGGATCGCTCTTCTTGGGAATCTTTTTCTCCTTTATAGTTCCCCAGCATTCCAATGGTCCGAGTGTAAAATCCGATTTTGCACTTTTCTTGTTAAATTCCAGTCCAGTAACAGGCAAGGCGCTTTTATCAGTCAAATATCCTTCGTCTACTCTCCATTGACTATCCTTGTTATCACAGTTGCAAAACTTCACCGTGCCTTCGCAAGACGTTGGCTCCATCATTCCGCATGCGCATTTTTTACTTCCGGGTTCAGCTCCGCCCCAATAATCCTGTCTCTCGCCGTCACGTGCCAACCAGAAAGCGTGTGAAGGTCCGCGAGGCGTGTTAAGTAATTTTGAACTGAAGCAATGAAATCTGATATGCTGGCGGCATTCTTTACTGTTTTCTATCAACTTTATAATTTGTTGCATACTGATCGAGTTCGAGTAAGTTATTTCGTGTTTATAAAGCGTCCCGACGATATTTGCCTCGCTAACTCGGATCTTGGTCATTTTGTTGTGGTTTATAATGGTGTACGTTCGTTTGAGATCGTCCGTTACGTTACATAACGCCGTGTAGGGATCTCCATCTCCTACAGAATCTACCAAGCAGCGCATACTCGTCTTCAGTCCCATAGCCCTGTAATATTCACAAGCCGGCTTGTATTTCGAAATCTCGCATGTGTCGCCTTCGAACTGAGTGTGTTCACAGTCGCAATAAAACCGTTGCCAGTTCTGCGAGCAGTGGCCACCATTTTTGCACGGATTGGGCTGGCAACGATTCTCCAAACGACAGGCGTACTTTAAATCCTCATTAGTGTGTTTACTCTTCTTGAGATTCCTCAGGATAATCTTCTGGCTGTCAATTTGCAGGTTTAAAATGCAGCCCACAAAGCCAGGAAAGTCTCTGTTGTCGTCAAAACCGCCCAGGAAGATCTTTAAACGAGATCTATTAGCAAACTCCTGCATCAACAAGGAGTGATTCAACGGTTTCGTTCTGGTTCGTCCGTCCAACTGCAGACGAACTTCTCGCCCTCTAACACTGGCGTTCACGTTATGCCATTCACCATCATCAAGATTAGAACCCAGGCTCAGCACGGTCTTTGATCCGTTAGGAGCTGTGACGTCATAAAGTAAACTTCCAGCCGAGAGGCGGAGGTGAAGCTTGACTTTGACTGCGCTCCGCGATAACAGAAGACCCTCTTCGACGTGTGAACGGAATCGAAAACTGGCGTAAAACGTGTCGTTATCCGCTGGCAACTTCTTGACAGTCACTCGAAAGCCAACATTTGGATTGGACATAGTGACAACTCTGTAGTCGAGCTCCTCGCATTTGAACGACACTTTTCCGTTCGCATCGTAGCCAAGGAGTTCACCTTTTGCCCCTGAGATTAGATTTTTACCACGGAATATCAAATCTTCCAGACATCCTCGAAAATTTCGTGTCCCTCTCACGTGGTAATGCCTGTACGTGGCGGACTTCATGCCACCGATATACACGATGTCTAAATTAAGATCCTGGTACGCTTCAGGAATGATACCCGAAGAACTAACAGAATCTACCTTCAGTTTTGCTTCTCGACCGTCCTGTGTCAAAGTCACGTTGTGCCAGCGGCCGTCGTTCAAGTCTTTTTTTGGATTTTTTATCTTCAGCGTTCCAAGTAGGTGATCTCCTCCGAGATACGCTTGGTAACTACAGGACAAAAATTAGAAATCAATTAGGGGGGAGTATATGGTTGAATTATTATGAAATTAGCAGAAAGTACAAGGAGGAATGATCTTAAAACGATTTTAAAAGGAGTTAAAAGATAATCTGCAATTTGCCATTAGGAATTAACTTGCGCAAAGAAATTAAATCAATGCGGCAGCTGGACAAAATTGTGGCCAAGGCCATTGTAAAAAGCTGGGTTTTTTTGTGTTGTCCAGTACAGTTGCATTTGCTAAAGCTGACGCAATGGAGGCCACAGAAAGAGTCCGCATTAACGGGGTGTCTCGGTTAACCCAAACCAGCGGTCCATATCACCCGTGTTAAGCCTATGTCCGCAAAGAGAAATTTCAGAGAGCGCATTTTTGAAAAACAAGGATGAGCTATAGATGTAGCCATGAAGAAACGGTTGGCTAGAAGCACAGAAAATGACCGGTCCTTAGCGCTCTACTTCCTTAGTTTTGCAATAGATGAACTAGAAAAAGCCTGGGGATCTACTGCCTCGCAGAAAGTAATTTCGCCCAATAGAGGGACATTTAAAAAGCAGATAACCCGGCGAACGTTACAGTTTCATTGAATAATTCCGAGTGTCCAGAAGTTCTGAGTTTAATGAAATTTAATACGTTCTGCCTTGAAACATATTTTTGTTAATGTTTGGTTGTGGAATGAATGAGCTTGAACTGGCGACGTGATCACCTGAATTTAAATTTAAATTCAGGAACGTTCAAGTTTTATACGAACACTGATACGATACAATTATTTTGTTTTTCATAAGAAACCAGCAGAAAAACTCAATTCCTTTCGAGGCAGAGAAATACAATGATTGCCTTTCTCTTTCAAACTTCCTCTTTCGAGCTTTTTCCATATAGATCTACTCGATTTCTTGCGACACACAGAGTGCAATTTTTTGTCTAGGGTTTAACGTCTTCTGGGAAAATAGTTGGAGCGAATATTATTTTAATTTCGATAGAAGTCCCGCTAATTTATTGTACTGCTTCGTCATAGTTGGTGGCCAGGGCAAAATATTTATAATTATACTAGACAGTACTTGACCGAAAAAGAGAAATCATTGTAAACATATCTTGATCGTAAAAACCCACGAATTTTGCATCGATGACCAAGATAACAAGATTTAGAAATTTAAAACAAGATTTCTAATAGCTTCTTCATGAATCATACAATTTTTTGATTTACCATTTTTCTAAATCGATACATATTCTAAAGGTGAAATTTTTGTTTAAAACTAAATTACTTTGACAGTCTATTTTTAACAATCAAAATAAATATCGCTTTGTTTTGTTCGGCGCTTATTTTAGGAACGGGAAATTGTGCGCGACGAAGAAAATTACATTTATTTCATATTTTTTACAGTGTTGCTTATAGCCTTTTTGGAATTAACTTTCGCAGCATGAGAAATCTGAGTTTCAGCACATTTACAGAGTGAATCAGTTCCATTTGAACTAAACGTACGAGTGACGTATTTCCTATTTCTTTCCAAAAGAACTTTGGAAAGTTGTATGGATTCAAAACCGAAGCTGGAGCGTATCTCCAACAAAACTAGCCTCCGTGTGAAGATGTCAAGGCCATCCATTATCACAATCTATCAAGCTGTAAATTGACGTGGTAAAATGAAATCCTTACCCATTTCACTTTGTTTGCATTTTGTACGGGAAGAAAGTGATGTCTAACTGTTTACAATTTCACAGAACACTCCCATTCACTTCAACTTGTTAAAAATAACAACAACCTTACCGCACTTGACCGTGGTGGATGTCGAGCTGCAGAAAATCGTCGAGTTGCATGAAATCATTGTTCCCCGAGCGCGTGCTGTACACGAGAAGACCATTTGTGTGAATAGTTCGAAATCGCAGCTTAATCACCGTCTGTCGAGGATCCCCGGCTTTTCTTGGCTCGTAGATAATAAATTCTTCGCCAGTGAGACGAACTTGATCTCCAGATACATTTGTCGAGGTGAGACTGAAGAAAACCAGTAAAATCCCCATTTCGCGCGGGAAACCCATCGCGCCTTTGCAAAAGCGACGCTGGGTGACGCCTCAAAGAAAGAGAACAGTTGTGGATTTGAAGTGAGTAATTACAAGCGAACAAACTTTAGTTCGCCGCTGCGGGCGCTCCGTACCCCTTGAATCATGCTGATTTGCATGAGAGAATAAAGCACAATGCAGCGAGTCTTCCCCGCAAGAGGAATCTACCTGTTTTGGTCGCTGAACTACAGCCGAACAGAAGATTTGGTTAGAAGGGGTTTGGAAATTATCAATCAGCCAATGAGATAATGGCGAGTTAATAAACACTAATTGTTTATATTCGTTTGAGATCGCCAGGTGTTTTATTTGACACTTTCTCGACGAGCTGTGTGGATTTTCTTCCGCAGAATCAGTGCAATGAAAACAAGCTTAATAACCCTTGAAAAGTAAGAAGAATTGCAATACGTAATTAAAGGATTGTAGCATTCAAGAGTTGTTAAAACGAACTTGTGTCGATCTACAAAACTCCTAAACAATGATGGCTTCGGAAAGCGTCTTTAAATCGATACACATTAACTGATGGACTTCTTATGTAACCCGGAAGAAATGAATTTCATTTAAATCAAGACTGGGTCACTAATTAAAAAATCCCTATCTATTCCCGAGAGAAATGAGCTTTTACGATAAATCACTCTCCCATACGTGCCGCATTGGTTTTCTACCACTTGACACCAAGTTTGCCATAGGGAGGCCGGGATCTCTTTAACTTTAATCACAGTACACGGGAAGCGATCTGAACTCGGTGTTATCAAATGCGCTCCATTCTACGTTTCTAACTGGCTCTTTATACCAGCAAATGATCATGGACGTCCCTGGAGGTGTTCCAAATCAAAAGGAACCCTTGGAAGCTTCAACGCACGGGCTTTATTCTCCTGTCGCGTGGATGTAGAATTTCTGTGGCTTTCCTTGTCACTTCAAGGTTTATTGTTCCTTTGACTAGCCGGCCTGCATTTTAAATATTTTATGCCAGAATTTATCTTCATTTAATAGAAAGACTATTGAATAATGTACCTTCGGTGATAACATCTTGTCACAAAATTCCCTGAAAGGAGAAAAGTTCAAAAATGGTGAACCTGATCTATTTGCACCGTTAACTACATTTAAAATTTATTAGCATGTCGTCAAGTTTCTAAGCAATCTTAAAAGCATGTCTGTCTTTAGATCGCAAAATAGCTTTGATTTTGAGCTTTTTATTTCACACATGAGTTTATCTTTCTTCTCCTCAGGAAGTCTGCCATGCTTGGGTTTCTCGTACTTTCTTCAGATCAAGTAAAAACAACAAGTCGGAGTGAAATTTATAATGCTGAGAAATTTTGACAATTTTTTTTTTTTTTTAATCATTTTGGACACTTTCGCCGGACAATGTTGTTTGAATACATTCTCTTCTCGGTTCATCAGTTGCAAATTGACTGTGAATCTGAATTACTCTTATTTTGATTTTCAAAATGTTTTACTCGTTTGGGGTTAATCTTGGAAGGGAAATTGCGATTATAATGTTACAAAATTGTCATTCTAACAACCAGCAAAAATCGCGAACGACTCAACAACTTGGAACATTATATTACAATGTATCGCTAGCCGGGAAATATCAGGAGTAATTCAAGGTTAGCGACTTGGAAATATGTCTTTAAAATAAGCTCTTTTACTAATGTGAAGTGCATAATCTTATTCTTAGTTTTGCTCATTACATTTCACCTTTAAGCAGTTGCATTTTACTCGTAAAATATTTTCCACCATCTTCTCTGATAAATCTCTCTTGTTCAGGACTAAGAGATTAAACTATCTGCAATATCTAGGGCAATCTCACGTAGCGGGCAAGGTCTCAGAAAAACTACTCTCGTGTAAATTAGAATACAATCAGAGTACAATAACTCAAAACGATGATGAAACTAAATTACACGAAAATTAAATTACCCCGCTGATAACCATATTGTGATAGTTGATCTTTGATAGTGAAACCAAAAGCCTTGAATTTTAGGGGAGTGAAAAACCATTCACTTTATGTGAGATGTCAGAAATATAATTACATAAAATTACCACGTATATGCCCGAGTCTAATAACATGATTTTTGAGAACTTTTCATTTTAACACAAAGTCTGGGGAGTTAAAAAAGTGAAGAGCTATTTGCGACGAGTTTATGTCAGGTTTGTGAGCAGCACTAATTAATCTTCGTAGGAGGTTTTCTCACTTCATATCTGAATATTTTTTTTTTCTTTTTTCGTGCCACTTATTTTACAGTGTGCTCGATAACAGCTTAATGGCTCGTAACACTGAATGGTGAACCGATTTAAAACATCAACAGCCAAGGGCTGAAAATACATATGAGCTACATGCTTATCAATTCCTCGGCGTGTGGTTATGACGTAATTATGATAACGATGATAAAAAAAACCCGCTTGCGTCAAGTGAAAATAGAAAGTAAAATTGATTTTCGCGGGATTGTGTGGAAAATAGTTTCGTTATCGACGTTTACGGTGAAAAATTAAACGCGATAGCAAAGTATTGAATAAGATTGAAAATAAAATATTTCAAAAACTGGTTCGTTTTAAAATGTTTGCAACGACGGTCATACATGTTCAAAAACAAAAACGACGGTCATATAATTAGAGAGGTGGGGGGAGATACCCTTAAACACGAAAGCGCGTTATAAAAGGGCATAAGTTCCTCCCCCTAACTTTGAATTCACCCAAAAAAATCAAGCTGGGAGACGGTGAAGAGAACAACAACAAACGCTTAGTATTTGTTTAATCGTCAAAGCAATAAAACCTAACCAGAAACGGTCAGAAAATATCATTATAATTACTTTTCTGTAGGTTATTTTGTCTGGAGTAAAATATCTCCTCGCTTCGTATGAAAAACGTTTTTCGTTCTTTTGGTCAAATTGAACCAAGCCAACCGATAAGCTCCTCGATTTAAGATTCGCCCAATAAAATAGTGATCTGTGAAGTACTAATTTTTCTCAGATAAAGATACTTTCATTTTACTGCAAGTAAAGACAACGAAGACACTTAATTCACTTGCAGCTTACCTTTCGTGTATTCAAATCGCCCGCCATTTTGAATTTGCCCGCGCACGTCAACGGTGACTGACAAATGAGACTTGGATCTTCACAGGGAAGACTTCCTTATATAGCGCGTCTTCTTGTTTAATATGTTGGTTGTCGAGCTCTTTTAACATGAACTTCTGCCTCAGGAGATTAGGCGACCACCGCTCCCTTACCGGCGCGGTACGCCCCTGATCGTAAGCGATTAATCTAATTGTTTCAGTATAACCCTACAAGCCGTTCAAAACTTTATCTAATCCTCTTCACAGTAGCCTGCGAACAGTACAGGCTCCCGGCAAGGACGGAAAAAAACTTCGGCGAGCAAAGCGAGCGGACGAGCGCTAAACTGAAGAATTCGGAGAGCGAAGCGATCGGAGCGGGACGTTTCGTTTCGTTCGGGCTCGACGGGAGCCTCTACGCAGGTTATCTTCACAGACATATTTGATTTTGTAGTACAGCCACAATTTTTTTTAACCCCTCAGTGCTCTAGGAAGTTTTTTTCTCGGGACGTGGGTATGCATGATATTTCCTCTCCGTGTAATGACCTGTAACATGCATGTTTTTTCGGCTCACAGAACGAGCGTGAATTTCTTTACGGTAGTAGTCATGTGCAAAGTTTTTCGGGGGATACAATTACGCTTGCAGGATATTTAGTTTTAGTAAAAATCTACTAGCATTCTATCACGAATCCTGTTCTCTGATTGGCTACGCTACTCACTATCTATTCTGTGATAGAGAGTGAGTAGCGTAGCAGTGTGCGCTTGCAACAAAATGACGGCCGCTTCTGGGCATTTTCAAAGTGTCTGTGAAGATGATGTAGATAAGTTTTGAACGACTAGTTGATATATACTAAAACAATTAGATTATTTGCTCTCGATTTCTATGCGTGTTAGTTCGCCACTAAATATTCTCCGATTCGTATTGGTTTAAATTGATCACGTGACGCGATAGTGTTTATCCGCGGAGAGACACTATCAGCCCACAGTGCTCGTCCGAGGAAAATACCCGGATGGTTAGTACTCGTCCGTGAAAATTTTTCTGTAAACAAGCGTGATTATAGAAAATAAACACTTGAAATTATCAAGTGAGTTTTTGTCAATTTCCTTTTTCAATTTCACATTTGGCTGTCACGGCTTTCATTTAAAAAAAGTTGAAAATAATTCAAGATGATTTTTGAACTGGCGAGCGGAAGAAAATTTAGTGGTGAACGATAAAGACAATAGAGTGTTTATGTCTCGGAACTATAGGTCTGATAGTTGCCCCTTGGAAATTTGAGGTTCTTAAAACTGGCATATTTGCCCTCGAAGCTTCGAATATTTGTTTTAAGAACACCAAATTTCCGCTGGGCAACTATCAGCCGATAGTTCCTCGAGGCAAACACTCTATTGTTTAAATAGAAATCTAATTGCTTAATATAATCTTTCAAACTCACCCCAAGCCCCATCCCCCTCAAAAGTCAAATTGTCCACCCTTATTTGCAGGGGATGTACAATGATTTATAACGTACGTACACAGCCATTGTTCTGCGCATTAACCTTTTGGTTTGGTGACGTTCTTACTACCGTTGTCGTCGCGGTTTCATCTCGTTCCAAGTCTTATTCGTCTTGAAGTTGAAGAGATCTGGGAACGAAATCCCGCGAGGCGGTCACAATAGATCCGTCAAATAAGTCTCAAAATTTGGGGTTGACGCTAAGTACTTGCCTGGTTTTGTTCGCACCTGATAACATTTCTGTTACAGGCCATTTACATGATCCTCGCTGGCGGATTGTGACAGTAGGTTCACACTAGGTAGAAAATAATGAGGAAATGCACGGGTAGCCAGGCCGATACTGATTGCGTCTATAACAGCTAAAAGAAGCTCGGGTAGATTCTCTTCAGTCCAGTAACCCGGAGGGACATGGTCCATCGTGTAGAACAGAATAGTTTTCAGATTGTAAGAGGTGATGAATTTGGGTTGCGAGAGATGGGCTTTCAATATAGCTTTTAACACTAACCAGCATTTTCGTACCAGTGGTTGAGTCTCAATGATGTAATCTGCAAGGATAAGTTCAGCCCTTGATGTCGAAAGACGCCAACTATGTGGGATTGAGTCAATGGATTTAGCGACCAAATGGGCGGACATACGAACAAGCTCTTTTTCTACGTCGTTTGAGGGCCACTTCCGCTTTCTGGAAGTCCAGCTATCATAGGTATTGAAAATATCTGCAGCTGTAACGCAGATGACCAGGTCGATACTCCAATTGTTAATACAGTTGTATCCCGCTTTGCGCAGCGTGACACCCTGCCAGTCTTCCGGGTATGGAGACTGCATTTCAAGAGGTAGCTTTGCAATGTCAAATTGCAGTGTCAAAGCTGGTCCATTTCTACTGATGGCAATACAACCTGGCACAAATCCCTCCTCTCTCTCCATCATTTCATTCATGACTGTAACCCCAGCTTCCTCAAACGACTGCATGATTTTGTCTGCATCTAACAAATGATTTCCATCTCTAAAGACACAACAATCCTGCCATCTTTTAAGGCTATCGCCACTGAGAACAACATGCTTAAAAGCTTCTTGTTTCTCTTTGCCTGAAATTACACAATCAACTAAAGACACACCCTCAGAATGTGCCCCCAAGTCACGCAACACAAGCATGAAATCAAACTCATGTTCGATATAATTCTGGAAATTTGTCTTCTGGCTAATGACAGAATGTTCTTTGAAGCTTCCAGTTGGGATAACCTCTTCAAAATCAAACCTGGAATCTACTTCACCGATACGTGGTAGAATTTCTTCTGTGACTAAAGTATTGAACTGTTCAAGTTTATCTGTTACTATTTGTGACTCGTTATATATTCGGTCTGCCTGGTAATGGGCCATCAGGTCTGATAGATCTCTGTATGGTACACCAGATAGCACATCAACCCTTTCCTGGGGGCTGTTTTCACTTTTACTGTTAGCCATGAAATTGTCTTTCTAATGATGTCTTACCTATTGACATGAGCAAAACATACATTTTATTTTAGACTGAACGGTATTTTGGTGCTGAAATTGTTGGCCTTGAAAAACTTGCCCATATAGCATGGGAAAATGATAAAACCTTACATGGCGCATGAGTGCAGGTGAGTTGGTCAGGGCCCCCGTGGGTGTCTCGCGTCCAAGCGATGTAGCGCGTCCGGTTTAAGCGGTAGATACCTAAACCCCAATATCAAATTAAAGCTTATAGGGCTGGCTATCAAACTATACCAAGAATTTTAAAATGAAATGAATTGCCGATTTTTTCAGGACCACTAAACACGAGCGCCCTAATCACCTTTTGGAAGCTACAAGTCAAAGCGAAGTTTGTTTTTCGCCAATTTATTTTTTTCCCCGGTTTAAGGACAAAAAGCGCCAAAAAAGCGTGTCTGCGTTTTGCCATATTCAATTGTAGTAAAAAGTTACAGAACATTTTCGAAATAGGATTTAAAAAATGTGAAGGGGTCGTACAAAAATCGCTCTCGGAGAAAACATATTTCGAAATAAACAATTCGCAGACACGTCTTTGTTTATTATGTTAATCTAGCTACTGTCCAAATTTGAGGGCAATCGAAGAAATTCCCTTTGAGTTGTAACTCTTTAAAGTGTCTGCTTCAAGCGAAAAAATTTAATCGAGAAAACAGCGCTAGGAAAAATCTCTTGCTTCGCAAACAAACTTCACCCACAAACGCCTTCAACTGGGTTCTCAGATCACTGAGCCAATCAGCGTTTGGAAAGTTTTTTTCTCGAGAAGAGAAGAGTCACTGTAAAAATCGATGTTATCGCTGTCAAGTTCCCAAATTTTTACAGAACCTTTCTCTTCTCTTGATTCGATCTTTTTGCCCGCTTGATACGATAGCCACAGCTTCATCCGCGAGGACATTTTTCCCTTCTTCAAACTCCGAGATGTACTTTCATTCGTTCTTCGCTGTTTTCGCTTTTTGGAACTGGTCCACGGAGTTTTCCGTGGTCCATGTTTACTTATAACTTAATAGAACTACACCTAATACGAAAAATGCTTGGATTCACAATGCTGATCAACTGAGTGAAGGTGAGTAGCCAGCCAATTCGTGGTATCCATATAGGTGATATTCCCGCGAAAGTCGTCTCGGTTGATTGCATACGCGTTTTTGGGCTGTCAATCAAGAGGGAACTTTTAATTCCTGCCATAACGTAAAACCTCCATTTCGCCGCCAATATTTCGTTTTTTTCATTTTTTTTTTTTTTTAGAAATTAGAAATTACTCTTCGACCATTACTTTGACCCAAAAATCCAAATGTGAAGAAAATTGCCGATCTGAAGGTATACGGTAACCTTAACTGACGCTTTCAGAATTTTAAAACTATAGCGATTAAGACTCAACACTCTAAAAGGTACTACAAACGCTCTTGCTGTGCGACTGCACACCCTTTGAGGCTGAACACCCTCAGAGGTACCAAAACCGCTTTTTCAACCCCTAAAAGGTACGACGAGCAGCTCCATCCTTTTTATATGGTGGTCCTCCACCCAGGAGTCAGGATAATTTTGTTTACTTCACTATCATGATGTCTCTTTCTATTCAAGAGTATACATGAGTACCAATGCACTAAAGGGGAGGGGCCTGGGGAGCCTGCCCCCCCCCTCCCCCTCCCCCTTATTTTGGGTAAAAAAGAAAAAATCACAGAAGGAAGAAAAGCCGGCAGGGCAAGCAAAACAACCCCCCCCCCTCCCCCCCCCCAGCCCACTTAGCTCAAGGTCTGGATCTGCCACTGGAGGGTAACCCTATGATGTATTAGCATCTCGTCCATAGCTGAGGGAGAGTAAAAATACCCCTATTCACTTAGTGCTTCGCAAACCAGAAAATAAGCATTGGCCTGATTAAGCCTACTCTGCGTTTTTGTCTTTTTCGGGGAGGATGGCTTTGATAGAGGCTATGGCCTAATGGACCAGTAGGCTCAAATGCAGACTTTACCTGGCCCTACATTGAAGTAGTTTTGTTCTGAAGGCCAAACAATTTCAGTACATAAAAAAAGAAAATAAACAGATATAAAGAGGATTATTATTGCTTAAAAAGTCAATGAGCTGTGATTATTTTGTAGGGTGGGGTGTTAATTTGAACCCATATCTAGCTCAGTCTGTTTGATAGAGAAATTATGAATAGAATAAAGGGCTGGGGTGATTACATCTGAAAACTTGTACCTGTACCAGTGTAAATGCATTATTTCAGACCATGTTTTATCAGATGTCTAATGTGGGTCACATGACACCATCTTGGCTTGGATGCCTAAACTAAACTAAACATGTGCTTAACAGTTCCAACCACCAGAAAACTGATTTTGTACCAGAACAAGGGGTCAATCTTTGTTTAATCTGATACCAGTGTGCGTTTTCGTACCCTACCTGGGCCCATGTCTTGAAAGTCCCAGAAACTTTTCAGGCCCGCAAAGCCATTTTTAGTTCATCTCTATCTAGAAACGGAGAAGTGCATACGCCTGAAACTTCTTGTATGATAAGAATCTCTGTTCATTTAAAAAATATGTGAATAAAACAGCTCTGTAAGCATAAGCTTCAAGATTTTGCTACGGCTTTCCGGGTGCGAAAAGTTTTCAGGACCTTCAAGAAATGGGCCCCTGGTAGAGCAGCCATAGTCAACTCACACTGGTATGTCTTGCCCTGGTATATGACATTTTGTATTAGTAGCATGTAAACGAACACAGAGCAGTAAGAGGGGCCAGGATGAACTCACACCAGTATTCATGAAAGTCATACTGACATCATGTTAAGAACTACTAAGGAAGATCAAGGAACAAACAGCAGGTGAACCTCATGGGGAGCAGTACACGTGTAAGCGTTGCCTCAAACTGGGTTTCAATGTAAAAGTCTTCATGCAAGCCAAGTGGCCCATCAGGCTAGAGCTTATCCTGGTTTCAGTAGCATGAAGCGACTAGGAGTATTTCTACTCTCCCTGGATGGGATGCTAGTCCATTGCAAGGTTACCCCCCAGCATTAAATTTGCCAGTACCTGGGTGGAGAGAGGCACTGCGAGAGTAAAGTGTCTTGCCCACGAACACAACACAATGTCTCTGGCCAGGGCTCGAACTCGGATCACTGGCTCCGGATTTGAGCTCACCAACCATGAGGTCACTGCGCCTCCCACAGGGTTTTAATGCAGCCAACTCCAAAAGAGGGTGAAGGGTAAGAGATTTTAGAGACCTTTAGATCCATGTTTACCGTGAATGTCAACCTGTGGTTTGAGGTTAGATATTTGTCATCTGCCGTTCAGATGTAAATCAATTTAGTTTGGAGTAAATTGGAGTGAATAGAAATCACCCTGTAAATGCAACAAATTGTCAAAATAATGCCAAGTTTGAAAAATAAAATGTTTTCTGGCGTGTGTAGCTTTCTAAAAGAATAAAGCATCACAAAACACACATTCAACTTAAGCCGCCGCCATATCGGATTTCCACTAAGGATCAGTGCCTTTCTACAAACAACAACAAAAGGCTGGGTAATTGCTTATTTGCCTGAAAAATTTATCCCATTTGTAGAAAAAGGGTTACTTAATTCAATTTCAGCATTTGTACAGGCATAAAATAAAGTTCAAGGCAATAAAGCTTGAGGTAAATGACTAACATGACATTTTCAAACACGACATCTCGCTCTGGTCATGTGATCCCCAGCCTTTAGCCACTCATGGAAAACATGAATCTTAAAGTCTCAAGATTTTATCTCCCACATAGGCCTTTAATTCTCTAGGTAATCCCTCTAAAATTATTTCTAGATTTGGTATCCAGTCCTCTCACAAATAATCTTACCCCTTGGACTGTCCTAGGGAGTAACATCTGGGTCATAGGATTGATCATTTCAAGACCCTCAGGACTGAGACTCCTGAGGTCAGGAAAGAGATTATCTTGGGAATAAGTCCTGTATCGTGATAAGCTCTCTTACCCTCCCTTCCCTCTTGCCAACTCTTATAATGTCCACTACTTGATGTGTACTAAAAGCATCTGCAGTCAAGTGTCGATTGATACTCTCAATCGATACTCTCAATTGATACCCTCGATCGACATTTCAATCAATACTCAGTCAACATCCCGATCGATACTCGGTCGACACTCTATCAACACTTGATCATCAGTTGGTCCTTAGTCAGTGCTTAGAGGGTATAGATCGACACTCGACCGTGGATGTGTTTTGGAGGTCATTAAGGAAAGCTGGTACAAAAACTCACAACTTATCTGAAATAGAGTACTGATTTTGACAAATATTCAACTTACACCTGATAAAAAAGTAACCTTTTCCTACAATAAATAAACTATAATTGTATAATCTAATTAAATTAACATCAATTAACAACGATGGAGTACATGAACCAACAAGTTAATGAATAAATAAAGTTCGTTCTCAAATAAAGACACACTCAGTCATGTATTTTATCTTATTTATCTAAAGAATCTAGTAGTGTGACAGGGTGAAAATATCGACGTTTTGGCTATTAAAAGGAAGCATACTGTAAGTAACTCATTTTCAGATTGAAATCGAACTAGCTTTCAATATGCAGGGCTTATTAACTGGGGGAATGTTTCCAGATGCCAATGGCATGAAACTGGTTTAGATGATACTCCCTTACATTAGCCCCTATTGCATGCTAGATCCAGTCTAATATTGAGGATAAGACCAAGATATTAGTTACGTACACCAGTAAGTTTTGGGACCCTTTCTAAGTATGAGTTTTCTAAAGGTAATTAAGCTTGATTTAGGGTCCAC
>Ga0126339_10000087_pt1 | contig 33693 bp, 16 predicted proteins | sample OrbTmetagenome_2_FD_92532 | JGI IMG/M metagenome (GOLD analysis project Ga0126339, IMG submission 92532) | Coral microbial communities from Petempiche,Puerto Morelos, Mexico - Orbicella T R C metagenome | ecosystem: Host-associated > Invertebrates > Cnidaria > Coral | place: Petempiche,Puerto...
CCGGTACCCATTTATACACCTGGGTGGAGAGAGGCACTGTGAGAGTAAAGTGTCTTGCCCAAGAACACAACACAATGTCCCTGGCCAGGGCTCGAACCCGGACCGCTCGATCCGGAGACGAGCTCACTAACCATGAGGCCACCGCGCCTCCCACTATTACACTGTACATGTTGGTAAATTAATCCTCAAGTTTAGTTTTTTTAAAGATTACATGTAAGTGCATTATTGTTAATTGTTAAAGAGGAATTGTGAGAAGTGTTGAGTTGTGAAAAGCATTAATAAATATACAGCTTACATTCCCAACACTTTTCATGACTGCTGTACTTAGCTTGCAAAATTCAAAGAGAAAATAATACAATTGTGACTCACAATTAGAAGAGTTAGCCAAGGCAATTCACATGTACATGTAATAGAAACAGCAAACCAACTCTGGTCAGAAGAGATTGCTTTAAACAATTAAATTATGTTCACATACATGTTTTAGGGACTGTTACATTGAACAAGTACACAAAACAAACTTTTACTGGGGTAATTGTAAAATGTTAACCCTGTAATAAAAATTGACAGAAGAAAATTATATTGACAGTGTAAATTAAATTAAGGAGACAACTGAATCATTTTCAATTTTTTTTTTTTTAACCTGGGCAGATACACAATCATATGTTTTAAACTTTCATGGAAGAGTGACACAAGCTTCAGTTAAAAATTTTCAGATTGTAATGGATGCTGATGGTGAGTGACTTAATTCAAAGTTAGTACTAGTTCAGATTTGTACATGTATTATGATTTTAATTTATTGCAGGGCCATTCTTGTCTTTAACAGTTGCCCAACACTCATGCACCAAACACATGCATCAAGCAGTAACTGAAGAGTCGCTAGTTAACCCCTAAGTACTGTACATTGCTTGCTTAAAACATGTATTTCATTGACATTCCTGTACTGTGCACATACCTGTCATAAACAGAACTAGAGAAGCCTCCCTTACGGAAATGATCAAACAAGTAAAGCAAGTACATGCATAAAAGAACTGATTATCTGTCAACTGTTTTTGGAATTTATGATCCAAGTAGTCTGCAGGACAGCCTGCTTTGTGGGCAGAGAACCAACCACAGTGCACCAGCAGGAAATCAGAGCATGAGAAAATAGCTATTTTTTGTTGATCCTTTTTTGTGCTCCGGACTCACCCTTTGCACTTGCATTTCATGCTTCATGTATTGCATTTCTAAACGACATGTTTGGCAGGCTGTGATCAATCTGAGTCACTTAATTTCTAAGAATGAAGCTAGTATAGTCAGATCTAGAATTCTACTGGTATACTAATGCAAACACTGCAATCTGATTGGCTGAGCTACTTGTACACTATCAGCCATAAGAGTGCAGTGGCTGTCAGTTGTCTACGAAATTGTGACTTTCTTTTGTATTCCCGAAGCTTTGGAGAAACATTAAGGTGCAAATGAATAACAAAATTCCTGAGAAGACTAAAACAAGGACATTTACAGTTTCTTGAATTTAAAAACTTGAAATTATTGAAAAACGGGTGCACACGCGTAGAAAACCGCAAATTCCCAATGACAGTTCAGTCCGTGCGATTTTTTTAAAGTGTAAAGTTTAATAATACTTTGAAAAATAATTGGAAACCTTTATTTGCATTCATTTCAGTTAGATTTCTACTAAAACAATTAGATTATTCGCTCTCGATTTCTATGAGGTGATAGTTGATTCAGCCTTCGGCCTCATTAACTATCACCTAAAGGAAATCTCGAACTCATAATCTAACTGTTAAATAGTACTGTGAGTTGTAATCGTTCATGGATTAACAAGCCATGCAATTTCTGTTCAGCACTGCATCTTGCATGAAGCTACAGGGTGGTGTATTTTAGTATTAGTTCTGTTGGCTTTCCCACCAAGAAAATTCTTTTCTCTTGTTTAGTGGATTACATCATCATGCAGTTTGGTCGGGTGGCTGAAGATGTGTTCACTATGGATTACAATTACCCTATGTGTGCTCTTCAAGCTTTCGCTGTGGCTCTGAGCAGTTTTGATGGCAAGCTGGCTTGTGAATAGTTTCAACTGAATATGACAGAGGGTTGGCAAATATAGGAAATAATCTCTAAACAATGTTAAATTTTGTAAGAATTTAAAACGAGAAGCATTCATTTGGCTTCATTTTATTTAATGTAGATTACTAATACTTGGTACATGTATTCTTAAAATAATGTGCAGACAAGTTTTGAGTTTTGTTCACCCCTGTTGACTAATATCACTTTGGAGGTGGAAGTTTAAGTTCTGCAACAATGTATGACAGAGCCAGAATTATTTGAACCCTGCCAAAGAAGTTCCATTAATGCTAATTAATTTCAAAATTTGCCCTGAATTGTCTGATTGTTGCCAGTGACAGTCCATGTTTGTTGGAAATTGACCACAGATACATGTATGTCACATTGCTTGAGTTTTAAAGCTGTCACAGCTACATTTAGGTCATGTTAGATGGAGTCATGAAACAAAGACCTTTAATTCTGTAAGTAGAAAGTCATTGTGTTGTGATAGAGTTGTTGCAAGCTGTTGGAATTTATTTATTTGATATTTTATTGTACAATTTAAAAAATGTACCAAAGCTCATAATTTTCAACCTGAATATTGAAAGATACTGATTGAAAGTTTAAATGATAAATTTAAACAGTTTGTAATTAATCAATGTCTGTTGGGTAAATGTAAAGAATTTTGTTAGTAATAGTAATTGGACTGAGTGGAGTTCAATTCGGGGAGTAATCACACATGCCAAGAAAGCGGGCGAGTGCTTAAAATTACTAGCACAGTTACTCCCTGAATTGTACAACACGAAGTCCAATTACTTATTAATTGTATCAATAACAAAATTTTGAAAATGAAAAAAACGTTTTTTGAGAACTTCTTTTGAGCGAAAAAGTGAGTAGTGCCTCCAATAACTCTAGCAAATATTAAAAAGAAAGCGTGGGTAATTGACGTACCAATGTTGAAGGTATCTATCTACAACTTGTTGAAATTAGATACCTGTAATTGGACACCCACATGATCATGCACCAATTACATGTCAAATAGGCATGCAGAGAACCAATCATGATGAAAAATTCTGTTATAGATACGATTATAGTTGAAACAGGTCCAGTGTTCCCCCTAGAGTGAAGTTCATTATTTTTCTCAAACTTCAAATCATCACAATTGAATTGAGACTTGATCCCAGACTTGCAGTTGGTTTGGTTTTTGGGCTCTATGTCCCAGGCATTTTGATACTTTGAAATGATATCAAATCCACTTGTCAACACTGTTAGAAGATCAAGATGTGTTAACTTAGAAGTTTGAGCTGAATGAATCCAATAATGTTCTTCATCACTTCATTCTTGGGTGGAGTGGGTTTCTGAAGGTTTTACTGTATAGAGACCACCACCAGAGGAATATGGAAGAAATAGTTATGTTAGAATATCCATATATTGAGGCTAAGAGTAATTTATGCGTTTAGTGTTGATAGATCCTGCTTGACTTACACGTACCTCTAATCCATACCTGTATCCACCCTATCAGATTAACAGAGCTCTATTACTATACATGTCTAGTTAAACCAAGCTCACAAACGGCAACCTGTACGATGAGCCTTCACTGAGCATTGATAATGAACATTGATAAGTTACGGTACATGTACTGGAAATCAAGGGAAATCAATGAACGATTTGGCACTAACTACAGGTTGTGTTGTGACTTGGTGTTTCTTGACCAGTGGGATAAAAGTTGCAAAATGGTTCCTCTGTGCCTAGTTGTTTTTTGACTGTAATTTTCAATTCACAGTGATAACTTAAGACAACAAACTGAAAACCTTAAAGAATTAACTTACCTTTGTTTATTTTCGTTTTTCAATCGTGGATGTTGTCATTCAAATCAGCGGTGCCTCTAAATCTAATGTTAAATTCTAACATTTCCTTTATTTGGACACTCCTCTGATATGGTGCTACTCTCAAACCTAAAATCATAGGGCACATTAAAATAATGCAGTAACCGAGGCATCTTTCATCATTCATCGTTCTTGGTAATTTAAGACTAGTTTCAAGATTTGCTTTTCGGAAAATACAAGTAGATTAAACTGAACATCAGATTTCAGAAATTATATATTGTCCTCTTTGTTCTGATCTAAATGCTTATGCCAATATTGTTTCATTTAATTCCTGACACTCCAGCAAGCCAAAAAGATCTTTCAACTTTTTTTAAAGCTAGTTTTATATATGGTCTCTGGGTGGCAATAAGAGTTACAGTTGAACCCTGCCATTTCGAACCAGCAGGGGAAACGAAAAATCTTTCGAAATAGCGGGAGGTTGAAATAACTGATAGTAAATGACTGTAGGGGGAATCCATGGCAAACCGTTTTGAGCTCAAAATTATGGAGAAATCGAAATAACGGAGTTCGAATAAGTAGGTTCCAACTGTACTTATAATTAATTGCAATTATTTCTTACAGCTAACTAATGCATTGAACATTACAACTTTGAAATTTTTAATACTCCTAGACAAACATGTCAAAGAACAATTGATTTATTAACAACTTTAAATGACATTCACAGAATTACATTTTGCAATTTGAATGTATGTTATTATGCTTTTATTATGCATTATGCATCATTAATGATAAGTTATTCTCACTAACAATTCTGCATATTGCTTCCAATGCAGGTTGTGTACATAATTCACATAAATCTCCTTAGGAGTCAGTTAAGACTGGTAGAGGTTATAACTATTTGTATCATGCCACTGTCTAGTATTCTGCAAATGTCCTGTTTCACTCTCTTATTTATGGCACCCTCCAAACCCCAGGGCTTTTTATTTGCGCAATAAGGGAAATTATTATACATTGAACTTGCTATCTCTTTTTGGATTGGCCGAAAGTGTATAGAGAATTTTCTAAATCAGCGCCTGTGACATCATCTAGCTGCAGATTACAATAATCATGTCAAGGACACTCAAGGTCACAGGTAATCATGTTTGCATGCTTTGTGTTGGTTGCTGTCAGTTAAGAAGCAAAAACATGACTTCTATTTTTCTTTTCATTCAATTAATGTATAATAAAACAATTATTAGATGTGGTTTTTGTGGTATCTAGAATAATCAAAGTCTCGGTAAGGGTTATTAACCTTGGCCTTTGGCTGATAACCCCTATGTGGACCATGATTATTCCGGACATCACAAAAACCTCATCCAGTAATTGTTTAGTATCCATTGACCTGCTCAAACAAAATGCAAACATATACTAAACAATGACAGTATTTTAATGTTAATATGTGTAATTTTGTTCAACTGATGATGTATAGTAATCCATAAACAACCAATAAACAAAAAGCCCTGTGGGTTGCAGGATTATACCATAGAAAAGGATTCCTGGCTCATTCAAATTATTAGTCAAGATCACTCCCAATGTTATACAATTTGTTTGTACGAACTAGCTAGCTCACCCAGTTTAATAGTTATGATATTGTTGACTCATATCTTCCAAAAGGAAAAAAAAAAAACTGTATTCAAAGTACTGGTACATGTATTATGTTGCAGCTGTTATTGCTTTGGGAGAATAATATTAAAATAAATGCAGATTTGTGATAAATCTTAATCAACCAACAACTGTGTTTGATCTAGTCCTTATTGAACCTGACGTCAGCAGACATTAGGGACCTTATGCATAAATTATGTAAATGTATATCATATGATGGTGACAAAGAGGATGATGCCTTTTGGAAAAAGTACTGGTATTGATTTTTACTTCAGTATCTCACAGACATCCACTATGATCTATTGAATTCAGTGTGCCAGTTGGTAAAAACATGCCCCATTCTCTTTCAAATAGGAATACTAAAAATTCTAGCTATTGTGCTTCATGTTCTCCCAAAAATTGGTTATTTGATGTTGTGGATTTGTAAAGGATGGCTACAAAACGTACAAAGGTGCATATACGCACATGTAGATCCAGTATTCTGCTCATTAAGCCCCGGGAGAGCTCCCATATGAGAAGGACAGGAGTGCTCGTCGGAAATTTTGAAAAGAACATCCAAGAGGTACCACAGTCCTGTTTTGTGGGTGTAGCTTGAAATTTTTTCTCACCCCTTAAGAGGTACCAAATCTAAAGCAACACATTATCTCCTGTCACATTTTATTTCGGCTCAATACCCTTAAAAGGTACTGCAGAAGGTCCTGCTGTGGAGCTTTGGAGGCTGAACACACTAAGAGGCATCAAAACCGCTCTAACCCCTAAAAGGTCCGATGAGAACTCCCGTCCTTTTTAAATGTGAGTGCCCCCAGGCATTAAGCCTTTTCTTTGGCAACATTGTCGTTCCTGTTGCCATCATGCTTGGTATAAGGTTCCTGTTGCAGAAGCAGCAACACACCAGCCTGTTTTTCAAAAGAGAACTGTAGTTTTTTACCCCACCCCTAGGATTTACTCTGATAAAACAGATGGGGTTGTGTGTTAGATATTTTGAAAAGATCACCAACAAGGAGCCATGTCAAAAAGATGGAGGTCATTAGCAATCATTTCTAAATGCCAAATGTTAAAGAGCACTGACAATACTTCAAAGGAAAACTGAGGCAGAAGAAAAAAATTGCCATTTTGAATTACCAACAAAACAAAGTTTTGTTGAGATTAACATTAATTTATATATCAATTAGACAAGGGAATACAAGGATACTCAGGCAGCTGTCTGAACTATTTCATTGCATTAAAAGTAATATTACAGATGTTTGATGTTTGTACTGTACTACATGAATATAAACAGTTTTTCTCCAAGATGTACAATGTATTCCAAAACAAACAGCAATACTTATATACACATCTGTTCAATCTCACTCTCTAAATGAACTTGCATAATAATTATTATGATACTGTCTTCTCTATCTGCTACAATGTGTATACAGTCAATTTTATGTCTGTATCTTGAAACACTTGAATTATGGTATTTCTGACTTTTGGCCATTGCAGGCCATCTAAGCCACAACCGATCCTTGGCATTGATATACTTGTTACACCATGACTAACACAGTGATCTCTCATTGCTGTCAGGGATGACTGTAAACTGTTGTATGTTGGTTTATGAAAGTATTTTTCCTTGGTGACCTTAAAATTAATGATGAAGAGAAAGAAATGTCACTCCAAGAGCTGAGCCTAATAGGGAGGAAATGGCAAGAGAGGGGTAAATGATTGCCATTTCTAAGGGGCCACTTGAGGAGGAAAATTTTGTGGGAGGCACAGTGGGCTCAGGGTTAGTGCCCTCGACTCCAGAGCAAGCAGTCTGGGTTCAAGCTTTGGCCAGGGACATTGTGTTGTGTTCTTGGGCAAGACACTTTACTCTCACAGTGCCTCTCTCCACCCGGATGTATAAATGGGTACCAGTGAATTAACAGGTACTAGCATCCCATCCATGGGGGAGTAGGAATACTCCTAGTCACTTCATGCTACTGAAACCAGGATAAGCTCTGGCCTGATGAGCCACTTGGCTCATATGCAGACTCTACTTGAGGAGAAAAACAAGATTGGGTGAACTGGAGTTTCATGCACAGAGGGAAGTGATGAAATGTTCAAAAGTATTGAAAAATTAATACGCAAATGCACAGGTCACCACCACAAGAAAAGCTGATTCGAAACAGTGATTAGAGGTTCTGCCATTCCAAGTGTTAGCCCTTTGCTGGAAATGGAGGGTTGGTAGATAGGTTGTGACAGGTCAATTTAGCTAGCTGTACTCTCATGTACGGCCGGCTAAAATATAAAGTTGGTTTTGTTGCCAAACTGTTTTGTATTTATCGCCAAGTGCTCTTAACTTTTATAGCAAGTGAAAGTTTAAAACTTTCCTATACTCTAAATTGTGTAATAAAGCATGCTAATGACTTAAAAACAATTTCAAACTGACTTGTTTTGCTTTCGAGGTGCATCAGGAATTTGAAGCCTTTCCCAGTTCACGTGAATAGAAATCGTTTCTGAACCCATCAGGCACACGGTAGAGATATGATAAATATCTTACTAACCTCGTCTTCTCAGTCTGTACTGTGAGTTACAGATCCTTGTCTTTCCCCTTCGGTTTATGACCTGCGCACTTTGCGCTTGGGCCATAAATTGAAGGGGAAAAAACTCAGTCTGTAACTTACAATACGGATCTCGAACTCGGTTAGTACGAGGTATATAACTACATTAATTTTAACTCAGCTTACCAAGTAGTAAACATATCTTTTCCCTCTTTCCAGAACTGCCACACCTCCTTGTTTTTGTGCTGAATGATAAAATTGAGTAAAATTGATTTAATTTCATAAAAAAGGTCTGTTTTGATATCCTGAATAATGGGATAATGTGTACTACACACATCCATGGTTGAGTGTTGATCGATACTCTCAATCGATACCCGCGATCGACACTCGATCGATACTTGATTGACACTCCATCAACACATCGGTTGACTCTCGATCGACACTTGAACGACATCTAGGTGGACAGTTGGTCAACAGTCGACTAATTTTTGATTGATGCATCTGAGTTAGTCGACACTCAGCTGACTATTGACCGACTGTTGATCAAGTGTTGATCGAGTATCGGTCGCTATTTTGATTGAGGATAACGATCAAGGGTATCAATCGACACTGGACCACAGATGCCTTTAGTACTTATGATCTGAATAATGATGTCTGAAGTGAACATGACAGACATCAGGGTTGTCTGAAATGTCAGTTAGAGATGCCTAATAAAAACAATTCTAGGCTAAATTCAGGGCTATTTTTTAATTCAAATATGTCCTTAGGCCACAGTAGCTCAATTTCTGCCACTCTTATAAGTCTGGTCTACATTCCTCATTCAAGGGAGGAGCACAGGCTCCTTTCCCAAAACAGCAGCTGGTAATCGAGCCAGTGACATCTCCCAAGACAGAAAAGATCAAAGTGCTAACTACAAAGGACAATTAGGGGATAAAAATATACTAAGAAAAACATCCGCCTCATTTCTGGAGAGTGGAGTTGCCATGTAGTTTAAAAGTGCTTGTGCTTTGCTCCAGTTACTAGTATACTAAGATGAAGTGACTGAATTCAAATGGGATTTTAGTCTGAACTGCCTTAGTGGAGAGGTAACAGCTTAGTGTCTTGCCTTACTTAGAGCATAACACACTGACTCCAGTCAAAACAGAATCCAGAGTCCAACACATTAAGGCCACTGCCCCTAAGTGTACAATTCTACCATATTGTACAAGGAAGAAGCAGCATATAAATTGAATGGATCACGTCCAGATAGTAACCCAGTCAAATTAACAAAGGTTTCTCCTTTGGTATTTCATTTTGGAACATGACTGTGCTCTAACTGTCACTAGTGGATTAATAAAACATGTTTCCATAGGACTGATACAGTAATCATAAAAATTATATAAATTATTAACTTTATAATTGTTGTTACCTTGAGTTAAGATCTCATCCACTCCTCCAAATTTTTTCTTAAAGAGTACAGCTATCCCCTTACCCATTCTGGCATCAGCACTTATGCAGTGAGCAAGAGATTCACTGTCATGACATGAAAACAAGTCACCTTGCACTTCACACAGCTTGTGTGATGGCCTGGAATCATCTGACTGAGCACGCTACAAGGAGAAGAATGCAACCTTAAAATCAATAAATTTCCTGGATCATGTGTACTAAAGCTAAAGCGCATCTGCAGTCGAGTGTCAATCAATACTCTGGATCAATACCCTTGATTGACATCTTGATTGATACTTGATTGACATCTAGATCAATACTCGGTTGACACTGAATCGCTACTTGTTCAACAGTTGGTTGAGTCAGTTGGATGTCGACTGACTCATGCGTCAATCAAAAATTAGTAGACTCTCGACCAACTGTCGACTGAGATGTTGATGGAGTGTCAACTGAGGTGTTGATGGAGTGGCGATATTAAAATTAGTTGACTCTCGACCAACTGTCAACTGAGAAGTTGATGGAGTGTTGCTGGAGTGTCAACTGAGGTGTTGATGGAGTGTTGATAGAGTATCGAGGGTTGATCAAGGGTATCAATAGAGGGTATCAGTTGGCACTCAACTGTGAATGCCTTTAGTACACATGATTTAATTTCCTTAATTGAAATGACTATCCTATTGGCACTTTGGATGCTACAGCCCAGAGAAAGAAAATAACCTGTTGGATTCTCAATATCCCGTTATGAGATTGCTGATACTTTCTCAAAAGCAGAAAACAGCAGCTACATGTGCCAGTATTTATTTCATATGTATAGTTTATAAATATATTTACAATAGTTTGATCAGTATTGTAAATGTGTATAGATCAGGTAAAAAATACCATGAACACTGTAGTTTACACACCAAAAATAAAATTTAAAAGACCCCATAAATTTGGGGCCACAGTAGTAGATAATTGTACCTCATGTTTGTGACTTTTCTTCCCCTTCGATGCTCCTTCAGTGAGACTACTGTCATCACTGGATGCCAGTTTGTGCTTTCTGTCAAAACAATTAAAAATACAACTGAGTGGGACTAAAACTAAGGAATGCAGGAGGGAATAGAGGGTGGAAAGCTAGAAAGATGGACAAATGGAATATTATAAAAACTGAATGAATGAAGAAGGAAGATGAGATGAATGAAAAGAAAATTTCCTAAAGTACCTGGTTTCCCATAAATTTTGGCCTATTTTTCCAGGCATTTTTTTGTTCAGTCCACCATTTTTTGGACTCAAAAAGCCTGCCAACCACCCACAGCTCAAAAAGAAGTACAGAGATAAAACTTGTGATCTCTCTGATTTCATTGCGTTTTGGTTGGCATGTCTGTGACTCACCACTGAATGACTAAACGAATTGATGAACTTTATGAATGAATGGACCAATAAATGAATGAATGGACGATAATTAGTAAAATAAATAAAATAAGTAACTAAATAAATAAATCACTTTATTTAAGTGTCGAAGTGTTAAGCACGGCTGTACTAATTGTGGACACTGAAATAAGCAAACAAATTTTGTAAATTAAACAGAAACTAAAAGTTGTGGCACAGTGTGTTTTAAAGAACTAGCTGTTAGTTTAACCTTTAAATAACTTTGTGGCATTTCATCTGGGTGGATGCCCGTCATTGGGACCTTTTTGATTATGACGGGTTTAGCGTGTAAAAAACCGTGAACAAATGATATAAGATTAAGCTTTAAGCCAACTGCAATTAGCGGAAGCTACACAACCTTGCATCCCGCTTCTACTTTTGACTCATCCTCGTACATAAATTAACTTGCTTACCTAACTACGTGTCTGTCCATGAACTTTTGAAGGAAGCGGGAAGGTCATTTGAAAGATCAGAATGGTACGGTAGGGCAGGGGTTTGGGCGGGAGAGGGGTGGGGACACATTAATTTTTTTATTTAAAGGCAGCTAAAAAGCTGATGTGGAACACTTTCGATTCTGTTTAGTGGACATTCAAAATCATCCAGTATTGAAATTGAAGTCTTCAGTTTATCACGCAAATAGATCATGTTATAGACCACAAGAAAGTATGAAAGCTGACTTTTCTTCATTCTACAATTCCTGAAACCTCCCAGGGCTCGATTTCCGCCGCTCTCTCGTGTACAGCGGCTGGTAATCGAGCCTAAAACGTCCCTTGAAGGACCCCTTGAAGACCCTTGTCAGGGCTCCATGAGAGTTCCTAGACGTCACGTGAACAAGTTACTTCCTTAAGTAGGGTCTGTACTTGATGCAAGGCCGTTGCGGGTGCAGTAGCCATGACTGGCCGAATTTCTAATTTTCGTCTTTTTCTCCACAAACTTTCCGATGAGTTAGATTCTGGTGAACTGAAAGATATAAAGTTTCTTTGCGCTGACATTTTGACGAAAGCAAGGCTGGAAAAAATCACGAATACTAAGGAACTATTTGTGGCAATTGGGGAAGTAAAGGAAGACGAAGAGAAGCAGCTCGACTTGTTAAAACAACTATTTGAAAACATCTACAGATTCGATTTACAGTCCAAAGTTGAAAAATTTCAGCAGACGAGGAAAGGTATGTTACAGTTTTGGACGCTTGATTGGGCCTACCATGAATTTGAGCTTATATGCTCATGGTCCATTGCCATGATCACTGCATGTGTGCATATGTGATTGTAATGCAACCCTTACAAACATAACTCACAATGAGTTTATAGCACATGGATGTAATCTGAAGTCCTTGAGATATTTAGTGGAGTAGCTACTAACAGTAGTTAGTTCATTGTTATACACTCTTTCCATTCCCTTCAATAAGGACGTCAGCATTGCCTAATAAATAGGCCATTTTTATATTCTCACTATTGGAGTGGAACTAGCTTGCAAATTGGAGGCTCATGTAGCTTAATTCTGCATAGTAGCCAAGTGGCCCATCAGACCAGTACTTCTGCTAGTTTCTGTAGCATTTCTGCATTTCTTCTCCTCCCAGGATGGGATGCAAGTCCATCGCAGGGTTACTCGCAGCATTAAGTTTGCTGGTACCCATTTTTCAACTGACCAGGGTGGAGAGAGGCACTGCGAGAGTTAAGTGTCTTACCCAAGAACACAACACAATGTCCCCAGCCCGGGCTCAAACCCAGACCACTTTGTTCAAGGAGCCCGAGTGGGTGTTTAAACATGGAGTTTTCATTTCCATCTAATCTGTCCCATGACTGCAATCCCTCGTAACAAGGAATTACAAGCAATTCCGGATTGTAACTTCATTCCACTGGCATAAAATTCCATTACATAGGCAAGTCTTCCAACCATCATAGGTCTTTGTACATTTGTTTGGTAAATTTGAGGTTTTCACTGGCTAACGCTCATTGACCAGCAGGGACATTTCTTATGAAATCGGTCATAAACTCAGTCACACACTAAATTAAACTGACAACAACAGTTGCCATGGTCTTTTTTTGCTTTTATCATGAGAAAAATGAGGCAATACAGGGCAACAAAGTCTCTCTTAGCTTGTTAAACAGACATTAATGCCTGAGTCACACATGGAGGTTGGAAAACAGCCATGTTTGAAAATCACCCTATAATGCTTTTCGAACTATGTGTCCCAAAATATTTTCTAAAATTGGCATAGAGTTTCTGAGCCTCTATGGCCTCTACTGCCTCCATCTTATCCTAATCTTCTCTACTCTGCTTTATTACTACCCTACATGGCATTATAGTACAGTCTAACAGTCTGATATTGCGTCGCTAAGAATTTTTGTCTTGCTTTAGCGTGAGTTAACTTATGTACAACTTTGAAACACTATATCTGCTGAGTGGCTAATTTGAGAAGCTTATACTCTACTCTACTCAACTGGACTGGACTGGACTGGGCTCGACTCGAGTCGACTCGACTTGACTCGACTTGACTTGACTCTACTGTACTGTACTGTACTCTACGCTACGCTACGCTACTCTACTCTACGCTACGCTACTCTACACTACTCTACTCTACTCTACTATAGTCTACTAATAAACCTCCCAAATGCCTCTTACATTTTTATTGAAACTAAACTGGAAACTCTAGCTGGGCGGGGGGGGGGGGGGGAACCCCCGACCCCCAGGATTAATCACAGCAACTTTTAACCTGGGCAACTGAAAAAATGGCCTGGGCTTGTAATTTTGAAAGTTAGGATCCCGAAGAGCTCCTCAAAGAATTTCTTTGGCAAGGGCTGGGTTGGTAGCCCTGAGACTTGGCTGGGGATGGAGTACTCCTTACACTGTGGGTAGTAATATCTTGAATAACTCAGAGATATATTCTTTCCTCTAAATCTTACCAACAGGTGAGGTCAACCAGCATGCACCATTAGTAGCATCTCAACATGTTGAGGATAATTTACCACCTCAAGTACATGTATATCAAACAGGCCAGCCTACTTTGCGGAATATTGCTGGTTTTCAGCAGACTACAGATAGTTTACCAAGCACTGCAAAATATGGAGAAAGCAGTTTGGGATCACGCTTGCCATTCTTGCCGCAAGACAAACCATTCAGGCAGGCAAGTTCTGGAGTGAGCTCATCATATACATATGCAGGTTCCACCCCTAATTCAGAGGAACTGTATAAGCCTCGTACAACTGAGCAGGATTCTGCTTCAAGGTACCAGTCTCAATACAGTGTCCCATTTGGTGAACAAGAACAGTCTTCTCCAAAAGATCAGTCTTCATCAAATCAATCTTTACCAAATAGCTTCAGCACGGCAAACAGTGTGCAACATGTGCATGAAAAGATTGACCAACTACACTTGACAGATCATCTGCAGTCGTCACCAAACAGTTTTGGTGTGGAGAACACACACCGTGAAGAGGTACTTGTAGATGATCAAATTAAGCCACAAGATCTACCACAGTCTTCATCAAATGGTATGAGCATACCAACGACAACCAGTCAAGGAACCTCTAGAGACTCAGGCCAGGACAACGTCCAAAATGGTGCACTGGATAATACAGGTCCAACTCGTAGAGGCAGGTCATTGACAGATGGTGCAATTGCAGACACAAGGTCTGATCGACATCAAAGAATTTCTCAACCGTCTGCTGAAAAAGTTCCAGTAGAAAGAGTCTTGTCAAATGATTATCATGATGTAGCTGCCCAACACTTAATAAATAAATGTCCCGTAGAGATGAACTATGACTCTATTTCAAAATACTTCAACAGTGGTGGAAAAAACCTGGGACAAGGAGGCTTTGGAATTGTGTATGAAGGTAAAATTGTGAAATACATACATGCGCATGTATCTGCAAATAATGCTACAAAAGCTGTGAGAAAAGTAGCCTGAAAAGCTGTGAGGTTCCCCTGGAGATTTAGCAAATTAGTATCAAAAGTATTTAATGTTCAATCAAAACTATCACCAAATTCAGGAATCTGATTGGCTATTAACAGGCCCGATTCTAGCCCAAATAGGACAGTGTACACCTCATAGATGTACGTACTTGAATAGATTCCTTTTCCAGTACATGTTGGTCAATACAAACTCTATTGTTACTGCAAGTTTGAATTTTTATCAATACTTAACTGATGGTTATGGTTATCAAATTTTGTTACAGTTTTCATTAACTGGTAACATGACTATATGTCATCCAATTCTGCATAAATCATACTGATCATGATTGAACAAGTATGATTAAGGCAGCTATGTGCTACTTGTCATCTGATTTTGTTAATGACTGGTATGATTACTGACTGAATTGGACTCCACTCAGTCCTATTGCCATAATAGTTTTAAACTTACATGAACCTTGCTGCATTTTTTCTCATAAATTTTCATATAATGCGTAACGCAATATACTTAGTTAACTCTTCCCAGTAGACTGCAACATTCACAATTTTTCTTGCTGTCTTCAGAGTTAAATGGTTTTGATCCCATAAGTTTGTTTCAAACCAATCACCTGGTACATTTGAAACAAACTGATTGGTTTGAAACAAACTGGCATCAAAAAGGTTACTCTGAAAGTGGGAAAAAAATTGTGGGTGTTGTGGTCCACTGGGAAGAGTAGTAATGGCTGTTTAATAACCTCAATGCACAGGAAACCACACATTTCATGGTCAGAGTGTTGTTGTCAAAGAAGAGTACACTTCTCATCTTGGACAAGCTTTCAGTGCAGCACAATTGCAGAGGGTAATCTACATGTAGTTCTTAAGTGATTAAAATTAATTGAAACATGTAGCTCACTTCTTCTTTACCTTGGATACAGGATATTATTTACATTTGACAATCAAGCCTGTAGGCTGCAGACTGAGATGATAAGTTATTGTGATTTATAGGTTTTAAATTACACATGGTCTTCATTGTAAGATCTGGACAAATTGGTACTAGAGAATTCTTCAATTCTTCAAATCTTCAATTCGTTCAAAGCTTGTCTATGTATGATTAAGTTCTCACTGAGTTTTTGTTTGCTCAAAATGTACTTTTGATTGTATTCTTTTATTAATGATATTTCTAAATTTATTCTTCAATTCCTCAAATTTAATCAAAGCTGGTTTGTTTGCAGGAGAAACGTGTTGGTTACATCAAACATCCTCATCTGATGCCACTTTATGCATTTTGTGAGGAGAAAGGGTAACTAAAGTCTCCCTAAATCAGTTCATTTGTATAATGTTTTTAAAAGTACGTAACAGGTTCATGTACGTGTTTGGAATAATGGCTTCATGGTTGGCGGTGAAGATGACGGGTAAATATTACTGGTAAGCTTAGTTCATATCTGATGTCAGGCCGGTAAAATTTGTGGCTTATTTTTGGGCAATGAGGGGATACGTGATTTATTCACCTAGGACACAGCCTGAGGTGAATAAATCACATATGAACTGTAGAGTGCAGTGGAGTGGAGTGGAGTGGAGTGGAGTGGTGTGGCATAGTGTCAGATTTGGTCAGATTTGTGTTAGGATGCATACATGTATGTGCAATTAAAACTTAAGTTCAGGTGATAAAGTAACCTTAGTTAGAAAATTTGATGTCTCCTTTCAGAAAACCTCGTTGTCTGATGTATCCAAAAATGCACAGTGATTTACACAAGGCGTTGCGCAGTGATTTGAAGGGACAGCAAAAGCTACCTTGGGAGAACAGAGTAAGGATTGCGCTTCACACTGCAAGGGCACTGCAGTATTTACATACAGAAGTCACAAATGAGAGAAATGTCAGGTGTGTCTGACGATGGATTTTGATCACAATTATTTATTATTGATCTCTTTCCTTGTACTTTGTCAGCATATATTAGTGGTCAGGATGTAGTGTAATTAATGTTTATGGAGGCATCAATAACCTTGATCAGAAAGCATGCAAAATTAAAGCACATGTAGTCAAGTTTCTCCTCTTTGTCCAGAATGCAGATCAAATGTAACTTAATGGCAAGTGGCCATGATGACCCTCAGATCTGAGGTCAGAAAATAAATTTTCTGCTTTGTAGCTCAGCAGATTCATTGTGGCCATAAGTGGTTGTCAGAAAACAAACTTTTTGTGTTGTGTAATGGTCAAAAGGCCATGTTTTGTGGTCAGAATGGTTAATTCACCTTTTTCAGTTGTGAAAACAAGATGTAAATTCGAGCAATGTAACAAATACAAAACATTTGGCGACGCGCTTCCTATCTTTTAGGGTCGCTGGTCAAATAGTGGTACTATGGTCAAATTTTTCCCCCTTAATTTTTTAGGTGTATCACATAGAATTCAGTGAAAGAATAAAAACGCCGCTTACTGTTCTGGAGATATTTAAGTTTGAAAAATGTGTAAAATATGCAAAGGACATGACTGATGACATCATACACTCAACCCAATTTTATATCAATTATATAAATAGAGCTATCTTGGTCAATTTGCAGCGCAGACCATTGAAAATTGGTAGGCTAATAATTTTACAGGAAACAGACCTACGGCTATTAAAAATTCTGTTCCCATGGCAACTCACTCTTTTCCAGTCCCCACCCACTTGATTTCAATATGTTAGTGATTTTCAGCTCGCAAAAGATTAAACGAGGCCACAAACTTGAGCTAACATATTTATATGCTTGCTGGATCAAGCGTATGAGGCACAATTTGCAAATATCAAAATGGAATGCCAAAGGTGGCCAGAAATGCCTTTAATATTGGGGTGGTCTGGAACCCAGTATGTTGCCATGGTAACCAAACTGTTAAGCTCATATTGTGGAGCACATTTAGTAGAATCTTACTGCAAAGAATCAAACATTTCTGACACAAATTGGCTGAGATATCTTTTTCATCATATTTGATCAAAATATGGTTGAGTGTATGACATCATCACTTCGCTAATTTGCATATTTTAAAAACTTGAATATCTCTGGAACGAAAAGAGATATTTGATTATAGTAAACAGCATTTTTCTTCTCACACAGGCTACTTGTTTATGTTTTAAAATGGATGCGAAAGGAAAGATGCGATTTTCGTCATAGTACCACGTTAAGAAATATTTGTTACGAGTGTTAGCGATCCAAAATTGAATTTTAAGTGTCGCCAAAAGTTCAAATGCCTTTCCTGGAAAATATTTTGTCCAGTGCAAGTTAATACTTAATTGATTTAAAACATTTTTACTGCAGGCTTCAACATCACATGCGGATCGTTATCTTCTGTCACTCGATCAAACTTAGTTTTGAATGCAACCAAAGAAGACCAAACATGCAAAGTGCATGTGTGAACTTTTTATTCATTATTTAGCTATGCTGAAAGCACTTTAATTAAAAGGAAAGTAAATATAATTTTAAAAAAATTTCCCAAAGTATTATGTGTCTAAATCTACTTCTTTCCAGTAAATATATTTGTTATGTGAATGTACCCCCCCCCCCACTCCCTGCTTATAAGCTCATACCTCCGGCTATAAACCCCCCTCTAGCTTTTCTTGTTTTGAATTAATTCTATTATGATGTTTTATATAAAGCTTAATTCAAAATCACTAAATGAAAATCTATTTCCATCAGCACAGCTATCACTCGTTTCAAAGTGGTTTTATATTATTCCGGTTATAAGACCCCTCAGTTATATGTCCTTCTGTTTATAAGCCCATCTAAGAGCCCTTACGAAGTTGTATAAGCCCAGGGATTCTATATACCTATTACATATGTATAAGCAGCAATTTACGGTATGAGAGCTGTCAAACTCTTATTGCAGCCTTTTGCATGGAAAAAATGTACTGATTTCAGAACGTAGGGTTTTGTTATGCACACCTCATGATATTTGATTTTCTAGATGGCCACTTATTCAAGTGCTGCTATATATGTTGAAATCTGTTCTAAGTAAGCTTTATTTGAAAATTAACATGTAGTATGTAATTTAAGTTGTTGCCCATGTGGCATATTTTAAAATTTACACTGACATTGACTCTCTCAATTTAAATATTTTGTAGACAGGAAATTGTACATATGGATGTAAAGCCAGGAAATATATTTCTGGATGAAGACTTCAATGCACGTCTGGGAGACCCTGGAATGGCGCAAGAGTTACCCATGGAATACTCTTATGCCTCTATTTCGCAGCCTCGTGGAACAGATGGGTACATGGATGAATACCTTCAAGACAGACACCTAAAGCCTATAAATGATGTTTTCTCCTTTGGAGTAGGTAGGCACCACACAGTTATATTGTAAGAAAAAGTGTTTCTGCAGTCAGCTCTTACAAGTAGTACATTTCCTGGTGGTTGTTCAATACCTCTATAGCAGTGCTCTATCAACTGAGCTATACATGTATATCTTTCATTTATTTTCCAACTGCAGCAAATACCGTCCAAATAACAGTACAAATATGCAGCGATATTGTACAGTTATTTGTACAGTAGAAAACCTGTTTGCCGTACCGGTTGGTGCATGCATGCAAAACTGTCACACTCTCCCTCTTTCATTGATAAATTTATTGACTACAGCAGTTGGATAATAAATCTCTTATTAAATGTTTTGGTATGTCATATTGCTTTGTACATTTACTCGTTGTTTGTATTTTGACTCGTAAAAATATATAGCGATACTATACACCAAAACATCTAATAACTTAAGATATATATTTACTTTTATCGTCACCATCTACAGGAATATTACGATTCACTTGGTGACCAGCTCCAAGTTGGCTTGATAGCTCAGTTGGCAGAGCACTGCACTGATATTGCAGAGGTCATGGGTTTGAATCCTGTTCAAGCCTGAATTTTCTTCTGGAACTGTGATGATCAGTCATGTCTTCAAAACCTAGCTTAAAATGAAAATCTGGCTAGATAGGTTTTGGTTTGTGAATCCAACATTAATTTTCTGTACCCAAATATAGTTTTGGACTGAAGCTGCCATATTTTTATAAACAGCTATGATTCATAATAAGCTAATAGATGTTTTTACCTACAGTCAGTGTTCCATTGTAACAGCTAACTTATGATGGTGGTTGTAGGACTAAACTTAAAAGGCTGTGATTTGTTTTTAGTGGAGGAAACGTAAGGTTCACTTTATAGAGATCCACAGAGATGCTACATGTACATGTATTACATAATTATTATATAATTAACTGTTAATTGATCAATTTATTATATAGTTAGAATTAGATATTAATACCCCAGTAAACCTTTCTATTTTCAGTGTTGTTACAACTTCTTACTCAGAGAAGAGCTATTGAAAAAAGGCCATCAAACAAGAATGTGCCTTTATGTCGTATTTTGAAGAAAGAAGGAGTGTTGTCAGACCCAGAAAGGTTAATGGAAAAGGCACAGCAGGTGAGGAGTGTCTTAAGAGACTTAAAGGTGTTATTAAACACAACTTTGAATGTTTGGAATAGGATAGAAATGTCGTTGTTTTAGGGTAAAAAGTTAAACAGCTTTTCAGTGGTCTTCTTTTGAACCCTTCAATACTAGGGGAGCATTCATGTAAGTATAGACTGTAAACGAAACCTCAGAGTCCATCTCTGCCCATGATCACAGTGCTTTTTAAACTGTTGGCCCCAGGATGTTAATTTTAGTTTTGGGATTGTTTGTTTTAATCATTGTACTGACATAGGATGCGTGGCCTGTCAGTGGAGATGACAAGAGGTACACCAAGGAATTTGCTGCCATTGCGATAGAGTGTCTTAAACGACCTGATGAGAGAGCTAAACTGTCAGATGTTTGTCAGAGGTTAGAGGTAATGAAAACTTGGTAGGTTATACTGCATACTATTGGTGATGTAACTGTTTTCTTGCAGGAGGCAAATCTGATTCCTAATGTCTGCTTGAGTCTACAATCATGGACAAAAGTGTTGACACATTTGAGCAAAACAAATGCTTTCTATCGGCATCCTTCCATAATTTCAAAAAACATCTTTTTTGTCGATAGCCAAATCCCCCTCTCCCCCTTTTCAATGTTGAGATACGCTCTGTGGACACTACCATGTGGTTACAACATTGAAAAGGAGAGAGGGGGTCGAAATGTGAAATTGGAGATTGAAAAACACACCTGTTCAACGAAACAGGTCTTTTTCAGGAAGTGTCTCAACTGCTTTTGTCGATGATTGTAGCTTGAAGAAGCAGAATTTACATCCACTTTTTACTTATACTGCATGTAGTCTAGTTATTTTGATACAATTTTTCTGATCTTTTATCACAGAGGAATGGGACAATAACAGCAACAAAAAACAACAATAACAAACAAACAAAGAAAAACAACAACAAAGTGCCTCAGCTCATCTGTCACTAGCTATGATCCTAGTGTACCAAAAAAGTATGATTGTAAGGTAGTTACTGCAGCACTGTGGCCAAGAATGTGGCAATATCAGATTAGTGACTAGTTTGATATTGCAGGAAATCAGAATGGTACAATTAAGGGCTTATTGGCATTCGGGTACAGTAAAAATTGTAGCTGTTAAGTTAGTGAAATCAATAATTACCATGTTACTTTGCTTAGAAAATATTGGAGAGTAAAGGAATCAGTAAAGCTTCAAAGCCGAAAGAAGGAGATCGTTGTGTGTCTTGTCTACTCAACTTTCCAGGTAACTCTTGTTGATTAGTTATTATATTAATAATAAGTAGTTTAAAAACACTGTTAGGCTATTTCCACTGTGTTAAAACAGAGATTATTTATTTCCCCTCCCAAGGAAAGCTTTTTTGTTTCAAACACTGGATCTGGAGTTGTTTAACTCTGACCCCTTTTAAGAAAGTCCTGCATGGCTTCATATTTTCCTTTAAAAACTTGAAAGTAACCTCCAATTTCCCATTCAAAATTTCCCAAGGTAGATATAAGGATCTTTCCTGGAAACCTATAAATTATTTTAAGTTGTCTTTACATTCTGGTAGTGGTAAATACAATGTAGTACATCAAGTGAAGTTAATCAAAATGTTGTAGAAAATAGTGGTTCATTACAGGTTGATGCTTGACTCTGTTTTCTGTGGCCCCAATAGCCTGTGAACAGGCTCTTGGCAAGGGTGGAAAAAATTCAACGAGTGCAGTGAGCTGACGAGCAAGAAAAAAGGAATTCAGCAAGTGAAGCAAGTGGGTCAGGGGTGGGGGGGGGGAACCTGTAAGACATTCTATTGATGTTGGTGGAAATCCCATGATACCAGAATCTGGTATTATGAGCTGATTGGTTAATTTGCTGATTGTTGACAGCTTTGACAGATCTTGAAAACAGCTTGTAAATTTGCATCATGTTTGTCAAGAGTGAGAATGATGGCCTCTTTGTGCAATGCACAGTTTCAAGGCAGCTTTGAGAAATTCATTACAACATTTTATCCATATCTCTGGTTTGAAACTTGACCAAAACTATGGCTGGAATCTGTGGCTCAGAATGGAAGCAATGTTTTTGGCATTCTACTGACTGGTTTCGGGAAGAGTTTAATTTTCCAGTTGCTACTGCATCTACTGAGGCATATGAAAAACATCAATTTTGACAGGTCTAATTATCTTCTTGACTGATTTGTAACAGGCTAATCACCAAGGGCAGATTGGCACATCAACAACAATGTCTATGGGCTCCCCTGCCCTACTTGCTTGGCTCGCCAAATTTTTTTCCGCCCTTACCTGGAGCCTGTTTACAGGCTCTGGCCTCAACCAGTGCAAGTATTTTGACACCCCTGTTCCCTTAAATAGGATGGCAGCAGCTGGTTACCAACAGGTTGCTTGTAAGCAGCCATTTTTTTTTTCTGGGGTGGTAAGAGGCTCTGTCAGTCAAAGTGTTTGACCCTAGCCAGGGCTTGAATCTGGACCTCTTGATCCAAGTTTCAGTTGGTCACCAAGCCATAAAAAATACAGCCAATCTAAAGACAGGAAAGCCATTGTATCTTTTGACGGTATTACATCCAACCTTCCCATCTTGCCCCACACAGTATACCGTGGCATATCCCACTTGTCACCTGTATTTTTTTTTTTCTTTTTTTTTTCACATTTGAAGAGCGGATTTCTCTAACGGTCACCTATACCTATGCAGGATGGAAAAATTTGATTTTCTGAAACTTTGTCAGGAGGAAGGTTTCAACTAACTTATTTCAAAACTTTACCTTTGAGATTGTTTGGATTTTTATTTTCTTGTGGAGACGGCCTTACATATTTTGCCCCTGAAATGGTGAAAACTCAACCTCAAAATTACACTTGAGTGCTAGAAAGCCAAAATAATAAGCATGACTGGAAAAGCTAACCCATAGTACTAAAATATCATCTTTTAGCAGTTAGTTAGTGTGGTCAGATCCACATGAAATTTAAACCTGAATTGTTAGCAAATTTTTAAAATTATACGCTTCAATGATGTTGCATCACGTCAACATTTAGGTCAATTTCGTGGACTTGAAAGTCAATCTGGTTCATGAAGTTACCTGCCCAAACTATTTTTCTGGTTAAAAGTATCCCTTAAGCTAAGGTTTTATCACAAATCTAGCTTGGGTAAATAAAACCAACAAAATTGAGAGCATCTCGAAGACTAGGCACTTGAGCTAATCGCCTGACATTTTGACAGAAATGTTTGCCTGTGGGTCTAGTCTCCAGTAAAATAGTCTTTAGGTGCATTGTTGGTCGGTCGCCAACCGCCAAATGCATAATCTCCTATTGAAAATAAACATCTGCTTAAAATGCTCGTTTCTAGCCTGAAACATATTTTCAATTACAGTAACTGATCTTAGAGACCTAGAGACTATTTTACTGGAGGTTAGACCCACAGGCAAACATTTCTGGGTCAATGTTGGAGGTAGTGATCGTGGTGTGAAAGGTCAAAATGTCAGGTGATTAGTTCAAGTGCCTAGTCTTCGAGACGCTCTCAATTTTTTTGGTTTTATTTACCCAAGCTAGATTTGTGATAAAACCTTAGCTCAAGGGATACTTTTAACCAGAAAAATAGTTTGGGCAGGCAAATTCATGTACCAGATTGACTTTCTGGCCGTTGAAATTGACCTAAATTTTGACGTGATGTAACATCATCGAAGCGTATAATTTTAAAAATTTGTTAACAATTCAGGTTTAAAGTTCATGTGGATCTGACAACGCTAAATAACTGCTAAAAGATGATATTTTAGTACTATGGGTTAGCTTTTCCAGCCACGCTTATTATTTTGGCTTGCTAGTGCTCGTAAAAAGTGTAATTTTGAGGTTGAGTTTTCACTGTTTTGGCGCAAAATACGTAAGGCCGTCTCCACAAGAAAATAAAAATCCAAACAACCTCAAAGGTACAGTTTGAAATAAGTTAGTGAAAGCCTTCTTCCTGACAAAGTTTCAGAAAGTCGAATTTTTCTCTCCTGCATAGGTATGGGTGACCGTTATAGCAAGCTGCTCTTAATTTCCATACAATGGCTCACATCAATGTGTAAAAAAAGGGTAAGAATTAATAAATGGCTATTAAGTTTACATCAGTAGCTTACGTTATACTACAAGTGACAAAGAAGAAAACTACACAAGAAAAAAGACAACAAGAACAAAGGACACAAAAACTTTTTTTCTAGGTATACACATGAGCCTTGTGTGTAGAAGATACAAGTGACTCATGGGATATTCCATGATATACCATTCGAAAGCATTGCATAACTAAGTGTACATTTATTTAATACATGCCACATGTTGAGGACAATTCAAACTTAGGTCTAATTGGTGTTCTTTTACATGGTATATTTTAGCAAAGTACTTGGGAGTGAAGTCCCATGGCTGTAACAGTGACGTTACTCAGAAATGCAATTATTTTTGCGTGACATGTTTATCGCAAGTGCGACGTAACCCTCTGGAATGTCCATCTCATGGGCCAGCAGAGCCTCCTATAGGTAAATATTTGGTGAACATCAATGCAGTATAAATGCCAATTCCAAATCATTGGTGACCAGAGCATGTTCAGTGATAACATGAAGTCTTGGCCTGGAATTGCAAATGGTTGAGAGTCTCACAACCAGAGTCTCACAGTCAGTGGAATTTGGATTCTTTACCATATAATGCAGTGGTTCTAGCTAGGAGCTTATTTAAGGGCTATTATTCAGCAGCTATTGATTGTACTTGTAGCTTATTTTGTGCAGTGTACAGTACCTGTCCAGTGTAAGTTGACAGTCACTTGAAAACTGTGAGTATCGAGTTTCGAGTCCTGTTGTTCAAGTTTTGAGGTGATTTGTTTGAGTGTGAATCAAAGAAACAATGATACAAAGAACTTATATCTACTTATCTATTGTTCGTTGGCATGTACATGTATTTGAAACAGGATTTGTCTTTGTCAATTGTAGGAGGATCTGATGTGTATGCTGTTTTGGTATGTGGGAATGACCCTTCCTCAACAAATTCTGCTGCAATCTTTAACAAAGATTTACTTGACTTTAAAAGTGTTCTGACAGACAATCGCATTGTTGGAGTAAGGTAGACCTTATCAGAGACCTTTGATATCATACTGTACATTAGTACATATATGTTTAGATTGGATCATTTTAATTGGTAAAAATGTGGTGGCTGTGAGAGACTGTTGTCATTGTTGGCATGGTGGATGTACAAAGTCATGAGGGTTACAATGCAGTCACTGTTCATCAAGGGTAATGCTGATGTCTATGTCCCAGTCTACATGTAACAACCTAAGGCTGGTGATTTTATTTGGTGGCAGCCAGCTGACATCTTTGCCAATTCAAGTCTGTTGGTTCCCAACCTGCCTTGAGGGTTTCTGTGGTTGCTTCAGTTTACCTCCCTCCTTACTCAAATTTTATTGGATGGTGCATAATTAGAATGGTAGCCACTGGAGGAATACAGCTGAATGTGCCCTCCGTTTTTAAATATTGCTATTTACAACAGTTTATTAGATACCTTTTAAATGGTTGATTGATTGGTCAATTAATTATCAACTTAATTTTATTTAGTGACTTAAGTGACTATTAGTCTGTACTATATAGCCAGATGTGTTGTTTGCATTGTTTTTGAAGTCTTCCAAAGATTTAATTTTGGATATTCCTAATGACATGGACATCTCTATGCTAGAGGCCTTAATCACTTGTTTTTATCGTAGGAATGATCATGTGTTCAGTATTACGCCATCATCATCATGCGGCGTGTCACAAGCACAACAGGTCAGACAAGCACTCCAGGAGTTAACACAAAGGCTGCAAGGAAAAAAAGATGTGTTTTTGTACTTTTATTTTTCTGGCCACAGTGATCAGAATGGCAACTTGTTATGTTGGTGTTCATCAGAGGATGATGTTCTTACAGAGGCCGAGCTGAAAGAGGACCTCAAACATCTTAATGTCAATGAATTTTTGATTATTCTGGATTGCTGCTATGCAGATGGTAAGATTACCTCTGAGCTTATTAAGGATGATAATTTTCTTGTCCACAAGTCCGCTGCACCACTGGAATCCACGCAGCACCCCCTAGAATCTCTGTGCAACAATCTTCAGGAGGCTGTAAGTCATGAAGATTCTGTGGAGCCAGTTTCAGATGTGTCAGAAGAATTACCCCAGACTGGCTTTGATACATTGGATGGAAATGTGTTCACCAAGGCTCCACTAGGAAGGTTCACAATTCGCCAGTGGTCCTCTTCCTTAAGTCATGAAGAGTCCTATGCAAAGGCCAAAGGCAGTTTTTTAACGCAATTCATCATTTGCGGGTTACGTGGTGCACACGATTGTCAGCTCTCAAACTGCTCCTCTTGTGATAGATTCAAAGCTAAGGCCAAGTCTTTGGGTTACATATCTGCTGCCAATTTAGAAGATTTTGTCTCCAATCATGTGGAGAATGCTGCTTTAAGAGCTGGTGGGCGTCATCAAACTCCACGCATGCGAACTGTCCATTCCAAGGAGACTATTCTGGCTTTCTACAATGAAGAAAGCTTGCATGATGAAATAGTGTTCAGATCAACCTCTGGGATCAGTGAAAGAATCAATATTGATCACTTTCCACTCCCACTTTTGGAATTTCAGATGCTGGTCTTTTCCAATGTTCAAGGTAATCATAATTACTGCATATTGAAGGATGAAAAGGCTGCCTCACACCTAGGCATATCACTCTGTTTTTCAGCACCCATCCCTTTGGTATCTGATGCTTTTTTGTCACCCGTAGTTTAGCCACACATAAGCATGTGAAAATAAAAATGATAAAATGGAAGGATGTTTTGGAAGTCACCATGACACCATTATCAAATTTGAAATGATTAACATAAACTGTCAAAAGTAGTTCCCCGAGGGCTAACGTAACAAAATACCCATACCAATGGAACCCTCTGGAAGGTCACTTAGAATGCAAAGGGGGAGTGGGGTTTCATAAGAATGATACATAACTGGAATTTCCACTGGTGGAGTTGTGGTCCATCAAGCCAGAGCTTATCCCAGTTTCTGTAGGATGAAGCGACTAGGAATATTTCTTCTTCCCCCTGGATGGGATGCTAGTCCATCACAGGGTTACCCCCAGCATTAAATTTGCCGGTACCCATTTGTATACCTGGATGGAGAAAGTCACTGTCAAAGTAAAGTGTCTTGCCCAAGAGCACAACATAGTGTCCCTGGCTAGGGTTCGAACCCAGACTGCTTTATCCGGAGACGAGTGCACAAACCATGAGGCCACTGCGCCTCCCATGGTGATTATAGGACTAAACTAAAGGCTGTGATTTGTGGAGGAAACTAAAGGCTTATTTTAAAGAGATTGACAGAGCTGCTACATGTACTGCATAACTAAGAACACAATGCGGTATCCCTGGCCGGGGCTCAAACCCAGACCACTCGGTCTGGAATTGAGTGCACTAACTACAGTATGAGTCCTCCATGCCTCCACACTGGTGGAGGATTCAAAGCCAAAGACCTTATGGAGGTAGAACAACGTAACTGTTTTGAAGAGTTGGCAGCTTTTAAAGTTAATTTTTTTCCCACCCAAAATTACATGTAAGTAAAATCAGAGTTGGTTTTATTTCAAGCAAAAGTGCAAAGCATAAAATCATTAACAGCATGTATAATTATGTAAGCACACATGCAAGCACAGGTCGATCTACAAGACAGTATTATCATGAATCTTGGTAGTCACAGTTTCATCTCTATTTTAATTTATAGGACACCTTCCCAGCTGTGCTCAGCCAAAGCACATTCAGATCCTTTGCGATGACCAAGAAATCGACGCAACATCATATGTTGACCTCCAGGAATTTGTCAGACAAGGATATGATGTCAGATGTCAGTTGAGGCCTAGTTCTGGTATTGCCAATGGTCCTGTCGTTATTGAGATCCAGAATTACAAGAATGATGTCATAACTCTTTTGACATCACTTCAGTTGACAAGAAACCAGCAGGTTTGTTACCCTTTGGTAATATAGATAAGTGTCAAAATTCTTTTGAGGGATCTGATTAAGTGGAGACAATGACAGTATCTGAACAATAATAATTCATAACAATAATATATTGTTATTGAGCATGTGATTAAAATTCAGTTAAACTCATCACAAATAGATGAGCTTGGGAACTGGTGCCTAAAAGGCTAGCGGGGAGCAGAAGCCATAAGCCGAAGGGGAGGTATCCATGGCAACCCTGGAAGCGAGAACCACCCCCAGAAGCGGCCGCTAACTGGCACGGTCACACTGAATGAATCACTGGAAACAACTTACCTGACCCATACTTACCAAGAGGCCGGCAATTTAAGAGGGAGGGAGGGGAAGGGGTGAGAATCCGCAAAGATTCGCTAAAACACAGAGCAAATGATCCGCAACGATCAGCTAGCAGCACTGCACGTGTAATGCAATGAGACACAATAGCCCTGCAAGTCTCCAGAGGGCCACCCCGCAGGTCACATACTGTGAAGGGAGAAACCGCGGACTGCATTGGTTTGAGTCTAACTTTGCCTAAATCATATTTAGCCACATGAAAAAAAGATAAGTGGCTACGTACTTGGGCTAGAATAGATGTTCCTACAGATAACGTTACCTGCTGACTTTTCATGGCTTCTATTCACAGGACCCGGATACCTTTGAGATAGACACCAGCAAAAGAACATACAATACTGAAGATGTCAGAGAATGTTTCGAAGAAGATGCAACCCTTAGTGACCCGAGGGGCACTTCTGTTGCTAGTTCAATTATTGTAATCCTGACAGAAGCATCAATGTACCAGGGTCATTTAGCAATTTGTGTCTTGGATGACAGCTTGGATTGCACTTTCACTAAGACCTTAAATTAATGGTTAAGGACGAGACCCTACTAGATGCAAAACGTTGTACTAACTTTGTACATCGAACTTTTCTTCAAAACTTGAAACTGAACACCATGACAGAAGACTCAGAAGTTGAAATATTCATCAAATCATTTAGGGCTTTACCTAGTAAGAGTAAATGGGTTTAACTAGACTGTTGCTGCAAAAAATTTGTCATGTAAAAGGAAACATTTCATAACTTCTGCACTTGTGTGTTTTCAAGTGTGGTTAAACTGGAAACCTAATTGCTTTCTGAGGTTACAAGTTCCTCAGAGGAAATAGGTACAAATAATAATTTTATTATTATTTTAATTATTGTCCATCTGCACCTAGCTGGGTTCAAATGATGAACAAAATGAGTACAAATATCCCATGATACTTGTACTCCAGGAAACCAGTTTAACAGATAAGCTAAATAGTCCTCTTAGTTCCCTTGAGAGTGTGCGCTGTGGAAAATACTGTTGTATAAGAATGTAATGTAAGTTTTGTTTATGGGAAAAGAAAAACGTTGAATAATAAATCTCTTTTTAGACATTTTTAATGTGTAGTATCACTGTACATTTTTACAAGTCCTTTGTATTTTGACTCAGCCCACTGGCTCGCAAAAATACTTTAAGACTTGTAACATACAGCAATAAGTACTACAAACTAGAATCGATTTGTAAGATATATGATACATGTGAGCTTCTGGTGAAAAATGGTAAAAATGTTGATTTCATAAAAAGTATCACTACAATAAAGAATTGTGATAAATATGATTATAAAAATAAGTTATTATTAGAAATCATTTAGTTATATTTGAGTAATAAATGAAGTGCTTTGTTCAGACTGCTTGCTCAGTTTTGATCAAGCATTTCAATGTGTCATTGTTAACCAGAAGTAGAAGAAATGTATTAATTATGCAGCTTCATGTTATGCAGGTCATAGTTTGACTGGTTGTACGAGTATGATAACCAACCAATATTAACATTATTCAACAGATGTTGTTTCTTAAATGACACTTGAAAACAGGAATACTGACTGCTGGAATTATAATCCTGCTGAATAGTCATGTCACATGTTTTTGGGTTAGTACCATTAACAAACCACCTCAGGAATCCAACCTTTGTGATCAGACCAGTGTCATGTGATATACCTGGATTACTTTTAGCATGTCATAGCTAGCTACCTACAGAATATGTGCACAAAGTTATATTCTGAGGCAAATTTTGACTTGTACACTGTCTAACATGTAAAAAGTTGCTGGTTAATTATAATTGCTTCAATTTTTCTGCTGTTTAACAAATAGATTCTATGTTGCCATGGGTTTCACTTTGTTCAGTAATTGATCACAGATGATGTCAAAATGTGGTAAGAACAAAACAGTGCATGACCTATGAGCCTATGGCTGATTGTGTCACTGATATTATTTCCTTATTTTTGGCTTAGTATGGCTTGTGTAGCCACAAAACTATGTCAATGACAAATGAATGTCATCAGTGACTAATCAATGCACTCAATAGCTAATGGACACCATCAAAGAGTGACTGAGAACTTTGTGCCCTATTGATTATTCATTGATCACTCATTGATATAGGCAATAATCAATGACTAATCACCTGATTGTCCATCCATTACTCCTTGATGTTATTGATGTCATTGATTAGTTTCGTCTGAAGGTATCTAAGGCTTTTATCTGAGTGTGTATTTTTTTCATAAGCCATAACTCTTATGTTACCCCAGAAGCATTATTCTTTGAAAAGATTACATTTTATTGTCTCATTTAGTTACTGACAAAAAGAAACCTAGAAACATATAGACTACTGTAATTTTATCTACTGGCATTTTGTTTGCCACAGTGTATTCCAGTCCTTGTGGACTTCGTGAAAATAACTGATAAAGAGAGGCATGTAACTCATTGCTTAGTCTTGATTACAATGCAATGGTTTTTTATCATAGTGGGAAAATCTGTTTGAAGCTTGCCTTTTAGATGTAACTTTTACTTTTAGTTTAAATAAAACTAAATTAAATGCTTTGTTAGGATCAGATCTAGTAGTCTTTTGGTGTTAAAAATCCTTGCTTTTCCTGCTCCCAGAGCCATTTGTGGTAGAAGTTAAGTTTATGGTCATTGGGTGTTACATTCTTCCAGTCACCAAGACAAAAAATGCGATAGGAGTCATCTCCATACTTTCCAATCCCATATAGCTCTTTTGGGTAAGTCCAGTCTTTTGTTAGAAACTCCTCTGAGAATTTGATGATGATCTTGGCTCTTTTCTCATGAAGACCAAGAGGTTGGAGAAGCTCTGAGAAACAAAAGGAAATGTCAATTAGAACAATGGCCCTACTGGGGGAATATCAGCGCTAGGTCTTAACACTATGAACTGAGCCAGTGCAGCAAAGTTTGTATAATGAAGACCCCAAAAATCAATTTTCAGTTCTGGCCAGTTAGATTGGGCAGTGTTTAACAGAAAGGGTAGCATGCACGTGGGGATTTGTAGAGCCCTTTGCAGCTTTGGCACACACTAGATTGAATAACGGTAGCTGACCTGTTAGAGGAAGTGTTGTCAGACAGATGGTCAAGTAACCAATAATTGCTGTTGAAAAATTTAACATGAGTCCTACATCCAATACCATCATGCTGAACTGACACATCTGTTTTGATGGACTAGTCTAGTAACACCAAGCAGATCAAGTAACATTTTTCACCTGACCCTGAAACTAACAATTATGTTCAGGTTGTCAAATATCAGTCACCATGGACATGTACTTTCAGTCAGATTTGTAGTTGGAGTTGTAAGAGCGGTTATTACCTAAAAAACCAGAGTTGTTAAGTGGAGTAATAGCTGGTTAGAATTGGAGGTGGAAGAATCAGAACCTTTCCATTCCTTCTGATTCTGTTTACGACTCTGTCACTTATGATCCAGTGAAAACTAGATTGCCAGAGCCACACACAGAAGCAGAAGAACCAGCCAATCACAAGGCCTGGAATCAAACATTGTGATTGGTTTATTCTTCTGCTTCTGCTTATGACTCCACGACATCAGAAAAAAAAATGCTTGCTGCTTGATCAGTGACAAAGTCATAAGCAAAATCAGTATTCTGCGTCCGACTCTGTTCAGTGTCTGTTGGTTTGATTCTCACTAGATCATATCACTCTGCACCTCTGATTATGACTCTGACTTGACTCCGTTGTCAGTGAAAACCAGCATTTAAGGATAACCTGAAATGTCTTTTCCATTTCCAAAATATGAGTCGGTAGTAAAGAATTGTACGCAGTTAAACAATGTTGCCTCCTGACTACAGCTACTCCACTGGCATACCTGTTGTCAGCTCATGTTTTAACCTAATCATTTCTTGACTATGGGAATGAAATGTATTGCCCTAGAATAATAGCCAGGGATCAACACTGGGTTTCTAAGTTCAGAGGCCTGCACGCTAACCATGCATACTAAGACAGCCTCGACATTGGATATCAGGAGAGAAGCCCAAACCTACCCGCAATTTGTTTCCAGTCGGCCATTCTTGTAATTTCAGGATTTGGATATCTCTTAAAAAAATCCCACATGACTGGGATAGCTTTGCCTCCCGAGGTTCTGTTTAGAAATATTGTAGCAATCAGTAGTTTCCACGGATCATGAAAAAGGCTTTCTTGAATCAAATTAAACCGGGACTTGGGAGGGATCCAGCTGGGCGCCAATTGGGACTTGTGCGGGGGAACACTTGGTTTAAAGTAATTACTGGAAACAGCAGTAGAAACACTTTCATGAACTCTCAATAACTTTATATCATTTTCACCTGAGCCAATGTCAAGCGTCTCTATTGGCGTTGACGTTTTAGATTTTCTAGATTTTCGTTTGGTGGAGAGTTTAGGATGTTTAGTAGTGCCTTGTGTTTGTTTTCCCGCCATTTTTATTTTGATGGGTTTTCCCTTTGTGATTTCTTTCCCGGTTTCTTTCCGCCATCTAGATCTTTTACTTCCGGGTTTGTAAGCGTCCCTAGAAAGGTCTGTAGAGAGAGATTCACTTCGACGTCGTTTCAATCTTTTCGTTTTTGCAAAATAAGGAGATGTCCGATCTTGCGATTTCGACGTCAGTTTAGTAAATTTGTCTTTGTTCTCGACTTCTTGATGTGATTCTTCCTCTTTACTGATTTCTCCGGATTCACGCGATTCGATAGAAGTATGCACGGAACTTTCATGTGGATCAGCGAAAGAACTTGAGACTTCAAAGTTAAAATTTTCAATCGACAGAGAGCCAGTGCCCTGGTTTGAACATAATGAAAGGTATCTCTGAAGTTCAACGCGTGAACGAAATTTTCTGCCCTCTGGACTGATTACGGAAACATCAAATCTTCCTTTCGTTTTTCCACTCTTCCGTTGAGTAACTACTTTCTTCCATCCTGGTACCCCCACCGTACAAGCCATTTCTTTGCTCTTTCTCTGGGCAGCTAACGCAGCAACAACAACAAATCCGCCATTTCTATTTCCAATGTGGACCTGGGTACAAGTTTCGTTCCCAGGGTAACCCTGCCTCTGTTCTGCGGTTTCTTTAGTCATACATACATACATACATACACACACACACACACACACACACACACACACACACACACACACACACACACACACACACACACACACACACACACACACACACATACATACATACATACATATAAACATACATACATA
>Ga0126339_10000088_pt1 | contig 33614 bp, 12 predicted proteins | sample OrbTmetagenome_2_FD_92532 | JGI IMG/M metagenome (GOLD analysis project Ga0126339, IMG submission 92532) | Coral microbial communities from Petempiche,Puerto Morelos, Mexico - Orbicella T R C metagenome | ecosystem: Host-associated > Invertebrates > Cnidaria > Coral | place: Petempiche,Puerto...
CCCAAAAAAGCTGCATTAGCAGAAACTAACTATGGTCCGTTTGTTTACTAGCTAGGGCCAATCTATGGGCAAAAAATGAGCAAAATCGATTTTTCGACTTGTGCCGTTGTTTAGTCCATAATTATGGGCACTGGCTCTTAAGTTTTCAATTGGAGTAAAATATTTCAAAAATAAAGTATTTCAAGGTTTTGCACTTTTTTCTGGAATTTATTGTTCATGACATACTATTTTTCTAAGTTGCTTCTGGCTCGGATTTATCTAATAAACTAAATATTGTTAGCTTTATAAAATTATTTTATTGGAGAATCCTGTAAACGTTTTAATGGCTATTACTCTGTGTGAAAATTAAAGATGAAGTTCTATAAAGGGGATATTTTTTGCATTGAATAGTAAAAAATAGCTGAGCAATAAATCAGTTTAGTGGTGAAAGTCACACAAAACTAAAATGTAATAGAGTTGAAGTCAAAAGAACGTGCAACAAGAACCATTGGTCATGAACCATGCTCCATTAGTCACATGTATGTTGCATCTTTACACAAAAATAGATATTTTTAGCTTAATCCACTTGGTTCTCCCACTAGAATTGCATTTGAACACTTTTTTTTTGGCATACTACAATATACCATCAGTTAAATTGATTGACAATTTATTAAATTTTGTATGGTAATCTGTAATTCTATGTAACCACATCCCTTCCCTGACCCATTATTAACTCTCCATAAATTAAAAAATAGCTCATCAGATGATCTGAGATGGTTATATCTTTCTCTTAGTTAAAATTGTGCACATCATTTTAAATAAACACATTAATTTTCAGTTCTTCAGGTTCTGTTACTGACAATACACACATTTAATGAGAAGAGCTCTGAATGTACCATTCCAAAAAATTGTTTTTGTAAGGTCTTATAGTAATACAGATACAGTTAAGCCTACTTCAAAGTTGCTTTGGAAATAACACAGCTTTTTGTACCTATCTTCGCCTTTTACATCCTCTGGGCTGGAACCTAGCTTCTCCAAATTTCAGCTGTGGAAAATGGCTGAACCTTTATCATACTGAAGTTTTTTTTTTAACGTATCTACGTATTACAGTCTACACATTACATACAACCAACTTACAGTAGGCTACCTACAGAACATGATATTCATGAACACCACAAACAGACTGGAAAAATAAATTGAGACCCATTTACACCTTATGAGCTACATGTATGACAAGGTTTGCTGTGGTATATTATATAGCTTTGAAAGACAATCCTTTGATGGCAAACATGTCCAGCAAGCTGTTTGCGGAGAATCCTGTCTTGCAAGAGAATGTTGAAGCATACATTGTTTTTGTCAATTTTAAAGAAGAAGCTTGCCAGATCCTGGTCCAAAGATGATCAGGCTTCCAGATGTAGGTTATGTACTATATCTTGCTTGTAAATTCATTGTGGTGGTAAATTGGATCACTCTTCATCAACTTCAGTGGAAAGAATGTGTTTTCCTGGCACCATGGCTAAACCAAGGATCCTTGGTTCCTCCTTCTCATCTGTCACACAGAAGAATAAACATGAGATTAGTCTGATATCATGGGTGGCAAATTTCTCCTTATTTGGCAGGGAATTTTAGGCAACATTTTGACATGAAATTTCTCGATACAATAAACAAGCTAAAAGCCCAGGATTGTAAGGAAAATTGAATAATGACTTCCCACTTCAAAATCAAGCATCACCAGTCAGAAGTATAGCAGCTCTCGTAAGCTTGTAATTCTCTTCATTGTTAGTAGCTGTTATTGTTTTGGGGCTAGGTGCATTGTTTCTGTTGTTTGTTCTATTGTCCTCTCAAAGGGTAGCAAGCCATTCATGTGAGACCTTACAAGACCTGCTACATCACCCTCACCAGTTGGCATTTTGACAAATGTCCCAAGGAATTTCAGCCACAATTGTAGATATGACTGTGTCAAATGAGATAGAAAATACATATTTCTGTCAACTAGTGTTAGGGCTATCTTCCTTCAGCAAGTTGAAAATCTGATCTAAAAATGCTAATCAGATCTCTGAACGAAGCAATCCAATAAATTAATGGAACTGTACCTGTGGAACCAACAAACTCTTGACAGGATCCTAAAATAATATTCCTGTCCTGGTCAGTGCACAGGAAAGATCCAATCAATGTCCTTCCATCAGAAATCTTTATTCTCATGATCTTGTTCAGCCATGACTCTAAAAGTTTCCTTTTCTCACTCTTCTCTGCACTATCACTGTTAATGTCAGTCTTGTAGAGAAAGGAAAAAAACACATCAATAAATTGAAGATTTAGTTGTAAACCTTGAATCAATGGATCATGAGTACATAAGGGATAATCAGTTGAGTGTCGATTGATAAACTTGATCAACCTGCAATGGACACTTGATCGAAATCTTAATCAAGACTTGACCAACATCCTGATCGATACTCAGTCAACACTTGATCGACACTCAGTCAACATCCTGATCGACACTCCATCGACACTCGATCAACAGTCAATTGATAGTCCAAGTGTCCATTGACTTGTGCATCAACTGAAACTTAGTTGACCGAGATGTCAATTGAGTGTCAACTGAGGTGTTGATGGTGTATCAATTGAGGGTCAATTGAGGGCGTTGATAGAGGATATTGACTGACACTCAAACGTGGATCCCTTTAGTACACATGATCCGAATAAACTAAAACTGATATGAGGGCATTCATATTAATATTACTTACCACAACTTTGCATACTTTTAAACATTTCCAGCTATTTTTAGTTAAACATTCAATGAAAGGTAAGTGTGAAGGTTTGCATTCTGTTGCTCCTCTGGGTAGCTCCACGCTGCTGCCCTGACCTATCTACATCCCTCAAAATTTGCCAGTCAAGTGAAATCTTTTGTCTGCTCATATCTTGATAATTAATTTACAGATAAGTAAATATTTTATAAAACAAATTTTGCATGAATTATTTGGCATTTCGTTCCGTTCTGATCAGATTCTTGTTTAAACGCTTTAAGTTTAAGCTTATTTGTTACTTTCAAACCGACAAAGAAACGCAAAACGATGTACGCTTACAGACGGCTGCAGTAGCTCAGCTCATAAAGTGTAGTATCAGAAACTAAAAGATAAGAATCGTACCAAGTTAGTTGTAGATTCTTCATTGTCTTCAAGAGCCTGGAAATGTTAATGTAGGTACGACAATATTAGAGATTAGAAAACTAAAGAACAGTCGATAATATTGCAGTAAAATTTACCAAGTCGACGGCCTCTTCTTCCGCAAGTCCATCCGCCATATTTTCCCACAATACCGGCAGGGACTAAGTACCAACGCTCCCGGATGTAACTGGCGCATTACCCGGATATAGCGATTGACCAATTATCTCTTTATGACGTCAGTTTTATTGCGTCGTTAGTTTTTCCGAGGAGTCCATCTTTGTTGGGTGTTGGGTGTTGAGTAACTTTCGCGAAGGAAAATCCATTTCCATCGAACTCTACGAAAGGTTTTTTTCTTGTATAATATAGTATTTGCCTTAGTATTTATCCCAGTTTTCGATAGTTTGTTAATTGTGTCACCATTGATGCCTCTGAACCTGAGAATTATGGTTCAAAAGTTACGAATCGCCGTTGTTTGCTCCAGCAACCAAAACCGCAGTATGGAAGCGCATAATTTCTTAAGGTAAAACGTTTACATCTTGCAAAACGTTTGGAGAGACGATATACCGTCTAGGTGTTTAGAAACGACGATTTACTTTCGTTTGTTTCGTGTTCTTAAGGGAAGAAAAACGGTAGGAATGTTATTTCGTTTCTTTTGTTTCAGCAAGCGCGGTTTCAACGTGAAATCCTTTGGTTCTGGAGTGCAAGTGAAGCTGCCTGGACCAGCACCGGATCGACCAAACATTTATTCGTTTGAAACAACCTACGATGAAATGTACAAAGATTTACTGAAAAGAGACCCACAACTGTATCCAGTCGATTTTCGAAGTTTAAGCGTTGTTGCTATCCAAGAGTAGCAAACAGGCGGTAATCCGGTAATAGAAATTTGCTCAGATTCTATTTGCATACCATCACGTACGACACGCTCAAACAGTTCCCTTTGGTAAATCATTTTCTATTTTAGAAAACAGGGAATTGGAAAGCACGGGTAAATTCCATTTAGCCTTGTAATAGCCAAGTTTGGTTGGATTTTGCTTTCGTAGGTAACAAGAAGGCAATATATTTGACGTAAGTAAGTTGGGTTGGAGAACGCGTTTGACGCCAACGCGTCGTCACAAGAGTATGAATATTATTTCTTTGCAGCTCCCCACTAAGAAGTTGACCAGAATGTCCCAGCTCAAAGTGTAAAGCCTGTGTGACCATTTTGAAGAATGAAATGAACTTTCATGATGATCTCACCGCTTATGTAAAAGTAATTAAAAATTAATGTGATCAGGGTGCACAGTGCTTTACATAGTTGAGGCAGACTTCGACAATGTTAGACGGGATTGAAAGAAGAAATGGATCTGATTGTGGCAAAGGTAAAACTGTTTCCTGAGACACATTTTAGTGTGAAATTTTGCTTGAAAAAAGCATTTGTGTCAATAAATCTTTAGTATGGATCACTGTGTTACTAGTGAAATAACCTGCCGAATCAATATCCCCTACCAGCTCCTCCAACATCTTCTTTTTAATATTCCTCCTGCAGTGTGGCTATGCCTTTTTAAACCCCAAAATTTAGAAATCACACAAACCTCCTTTGTGTTCCAAAAAATATGCGCTGAAACACAAACTTTTGTGCAATTTTTTTGAGAAAAGCAAAGGCAAATGGACTGGTCACCTTTGAAAAGGACTACTTTTCCTAACAATAAATATGTCATTATTTCCAAGTATTCATTCCAGAAATAATCCCATGACTGTTGTACCTGCCCTTTCCTGGAGCAGTGAAGATAAAAAAGATCAGGCCCTTAGAAAGCGCTGCATGCTTGAAACTGCAAACAAACTTGGATAAATACTGGGTATCAACTGAGATTGGCTTTTGTTTAGAATTCTCATTCTGGGAACCCTGATTTGTGTCTTGTAACAAAAACTCTTGTGGAAGTCGTTGTGCACTATTAGTCTGGTCAGCCCCAAACAAGTCATTCCTCGTTAATACATGAACCTGGTTCCTACATGTGATATGGAAATGACCCTTAAAATTGCGATCAAACATTTTGCGGAGCGCATTCAGTGGTGGTCACTTTACCCAGCAAGTGAGTGGCCAATGAACAGTGTAGAGGTTCCTTTTGAACACTTCATGAAGACATTGAAGCTGATTTGTCACAGTAAAGGAATGAAGTAACAGTCAAATGAGTATTTACTGCCCATTTCAAATCAAACGAGACCAGCAACCACAATAGACTGATCTTCATGATGATTTGTCCATGCTGAGATGAAAATTATGTAAAGAAGCACTCAGACTCTTCTCCTGATTGAAGATGTGGCGGAATTCAAGAGCAGTACAAAACATTTTGACCATGAACTAAATGGGACTTCTGCATTATTCCTTTTTGCCCTTCCACTGCAAGATCTTGGGAGGTGCTTGGGGCAAAATTACAAACAGACCACTCAACATCCCTCTCAACAATCCAGTTGTTCAATGGTTTTGTGGGGAAAGAACATTACAAAGAGGAATTAACAAGCTTTGTTACGCTCTGCATTCCACATTTGTTATTTCTGTACGCTTTGGAGTGCTGCACAGCATTTTACATTGATATCTTGTACACTAGTCATCAAGACAATGGGCGTTATCATTTGCCCACCTGCCAATCTCTGTTGCATTTTAATTATCTTACCATCAAGAGGGTTACCAAATGAAAGACTGCATATTCTATTTTCAAAGTATCTGGAAAAAAATTCTAAACTGAATTTCATTGTCTTCATTTTATTCAAATTCACTTAAAATGTATAATAGTGAGGCAATTGCAAATAGCTAGACTAAACAGTGTGAGCTTTGTCTGGGTCATCTGTAGAGGGCCAAAAGGTTAGCAGTTTTGGATACTGAATTTTCTTCATATGTCCATTTTCTGCATATTTCTATAAATAGGGTAGAAATAATTTTAAGTTTATCACAGAGATTAAGTGATCATTGCTCTGTCAATTAGCCCAATTTTCTGCACAGCATAACTACCTAACTTGATTGTTCAACTTTGAAATGCATTGGTAATTTTTACTTTTCAATTTGTGTTCAAACTGTTTTCCCAAAAAAACAAAACAACAATCTGCCAGAAACCCCATTGGATGACTTGTTAAAATAGTTGGTGAACTAGTAAGACCAGACACTGAGGCAGGTTAACTCTGTTGAGTTGCTTTTGTACAAAGAGGATATAGGTGTCTAAATAAAGAGAAATCATGCTCTTTTGCAATAAGTGATTTAACAATGGAAATTTTGTCTGTTAGGGTGACTGTGCAGTGAAATCTTAAAATGAAAACTCACATTTTTTGACTGAAGTGCAAGCTGCAACGATCTGGCCAAAGACACTAGATGGGTCTGGCATTGACAAAGCCACTAGAGCTACCACATTGGAGAAATTTCTCTTTCCATTTGGGACAAAATGGCCTACAAATTTAAGTAGCAAGTGTCTGCCAATTAGATAGAAGTCCAATCTCTGTTTGCTTACATGGCAATAAGGGAGTCAGAGAACTGTTTGAAATGCACCTCTAGTTGTTGTGAAGACTTTACAGTTAGGCATATTGGGAGAACCATGACTGGCCAGTCAAAAACTTTGTTGTGCCATATAGGTGTCAAAAAAATTTCACAAGTTCATTGTATTTCAATGGGATAGGTAATACTTGTTAAATTTTAAGTTTTTTATACGTTGACAAACAACTTGAACCTTATTTTCTCAGCTCTGCTGGGACATTTCACCGAGACTTGAAAACAACTGAGGAAAATTAATGTACTCATCAAGTGCTGGCCCTTGTTAGGAAGAAGTTGATAGCAGGTGGCAGCACGTGACATGTCTTAAGTTTTCGCATTTCTGTAGTTTCTGTGCCATTCTGCAAGTGGATTGGTAAACTTTGAAGTGATCTAGACCCTTAAGAAGCAATCAAGCTGAAATAGTTATGTGTCCTTGCCTGGAAATAAGCAATACTACATGGTCAGGTTAGGAAGTTAATTCTGCTCAGGCTGTATTGCTTTGTGTAAAATAAGCGTTCTTTGGCCAATAAAACTACAGCATTTTGTAATAAGTATGCAAATCTCACCCTAAATTTAGCCTGTGGGGTGAGGCTGTTGTGATACAGCTACCTTAATTTTTTTTAAAGGTTTTTGTAGTCATGGGAAGCCCACAGAGAACCTTCAAAATTTTCTCAGGAATTTGTATTTTTTTGTAACCTTCGAAACATTTGTGTCTGGGATAATTTGCTTTCTTTGTTCAGCTAATCCCTAAAAGGCTATATTGAAGAACTTGTGATATACTAGATCTAGAAATGAAAGAATACATCTTCATGGGCCTTTCAAAACTGAGACAATACTCAGTCGCTTCTGTAAACAGATCAATGCCATCCTGGTGAGGTGTGTTGATATGTGTTAAAGCATATTCATCAACTGCAAGGTTCCCTTGAGACCAGAAAATTATGGATGGTACAAAACCAAAAGTGCAGTTGCCCAGTTTGAAAGTAAGTGGCTCATCCCTAGGGTCACCCTACCTCGACGAACAAAGTCTGGTGACTTGTGCCTTTTTTAACTTGGTTCATTAAAGGGTGTACTTTTTAATTTATTTCAAACATGATATTTCCAGATAATTTGTTAGTTTCTTATGCATTTTGACCTCCCAATGCCTTATATGGGGTGGGTGTGGCTTGCCAGCAATGGAAATTCAGCCAGAACAATGTGGAAAAGGAAAGTGACAAAATAAGTTTCTAAATGGCGAACATCAATATTACTTAATTATGGCAATATTGCACATGGTTATCATGTCCCGTGTCGCCTTAGTTTGTCAGTGATTGCTGTTTTGCTGATGCTTACCCCCTTCCACTCTAGAAAGGTTTATTTTTGACACCTTGGGAAGGGAGGGCCTGTTTAAAGCTGTTCAATAGTTTTATGTTACCGTGTAAATCTGAAGAGCACAGACTGGTAATTTGACCTTTGAAACAATTCTGCTGCAGTCAGTCATAGAGAGAATTGTGGTTATTATTGGTAGTTTATTCCTCGCAGCTGATGTGTTTCTTGTTATACAACATTCAAATCTAGACTAACTCTTGATTTGCTCTGTAAGTACCGGTAAATGCTATAGGCATGCAGCGTCACAATGTTTGGGTATGTAAGGTTTGATGCCAGATTACCATTACATTGCCTCGGAAGTTCTGAAAAGAGTCACCACTAGGCAAAGAGAGAAGCGAGGGCTTGTCTTTGTCCTTCCAAGACAGTTTACTGCAGAGTACAACATGTGCTGCTACAAAGCTGTAGTTTTCTAAGAGCAGACTGAATTGAATGACGGAACAACTCCCAGCATTACCAAGCTGTCCATTCCATCCAGAGGAAGCCCTTATAGTCATGTTACGGCCCCAAACCTTTCAGCATGTGTGTCTACAGAGCTGCTTTCCAAATTTTCTGGCATGTGGTCCTATCACCTCCAGGATGTGGCATGTGGTCTTATCACCTAGGATTCATTAGGATTTGCTACTAGGCAAAGGGAGAAGCAAGGGCTTGTCTTTGTCCTTTCAAGACACTTTACTGCAGAGTACAACATGTTGCCACAAAGCTGTAGTTTTCTATGAGTAGTCTGAATTGAATGACTGAACAACTCCCAGCATTACCAAGCCCTCCATTTCATCAAAAGGAAGCCCTTATAGTCGTGTAACAGCCCCAAACCTTTCAGCATGTGTGTCTACAGAGCAACCTTCCAAATTATCTGGCAAGTGATCTTGTCACCTGTCATTGGAACTCCGTTCATAGTTTTGTCACAGATAACTCAATGCAGGTCTTGGTAACATGCAAAGGACATTCTCGTTTTGGTAGTCATTAAAGTGGACACGAGGCGTGCTATGCAAAAAGCTGGATTGCAAGTCATCTAGGAATTTTGATACAAGGCTGCATCCTTCAATGTTAATGTTTTGAACTTCTCTCACTGTTCTTGGCCAGGCTGTTATTGGCACAATTGAAAGGTGGCACTAGGACCACTGACCATAGCATGTTGCAAAGTATCCCCACTCCTACAAGACCCTTCCCCGTGTGTGGACTCATGGCTTTTAAGTAATTTAGAGCTAAAGAGTGGTCTGAATTTAAAATTAACTGTAAAGTTTACCTTTTCATCTGGATCAAGTTTTATCACTTCTCCTTGAGACTGACTCTATATGATGCCATTGCCATCCAAGTTACTTTGCTAGGGCTGTTGAAAATGTTTGTCGCTCAATGTTAGCTTTACTTATAACTTAAAAACAACTTCTGTGGTCCCATTTTTGACTAGTGACAGCATGGCTAGAAGGAGTTATAGGGGTAGGGAAATTATGCAAATGATGTTTTGTCAGTCGATCATCCGTTAAGTTCCAGCGTTAATTTATTCTGTTAATGGGTAATTAACCAGTGAAAGTGTTCTTAGGCGGATTTACAATGTGTCAATACCTCAAAATTGGTTGTTGACTTGCAGCTAACATGTCAAGATTAATCTTTGCAAAGGTTAACCAATTTGCAGAGGTTTTGTTAACTTTTACAGCAGGAGGGCAACTGGTTTTCACAGACGGGTAAAACTTTTTGAACAACTTATTTGTAATAAAACTTTTCTCGAGGTGATCAAGCCAGGCAGGCAAAATCGTCCTCACAGCCGGTCAATTTTCCCGGTGCTTGGCCCGTAACGAAATCCCTAAATTTGAATTTGTGGTGGCAAGTTCAGCACCACCTTTAATTTTTGAAAGAGGTCCTGAACACCTTCCCTGCATTTTGTAGGACTGTCAAAAGTTGCTCTTGCGCAATTACTTGATAATGGAAGTTAATAATAGGAAAAAGGAGTCACTGCACTTGTTTAGAAATAGAATCATTGTTGTGGATATTTCCAATGGGCCTTACTGTTGCTATAGTAACCTTTGCATTAAGAAAATGGCCATAACTTGTTTACCATGGAAAGGGTATGTCTTATTTTGCATTTGCTGCTATATAGAAATGTACTAAGCACTGTGTATACAACCCAGTCCATTTTTTTGTGTTTTGTTTTGTGTATTTTAATTGCTTTCAAAGCAGTCGACTCATTGTTAATGTTTTGGATTGCATTATTTTGTTCTTTCCGTGGATTTTTCTATGCTACTTGATAAATGCAAGTTTGTTTTAGTTATTTTTTTCCTTCTATGAGAGACTTCTGTGCTTCCTAATGTCCTGACTCTTCTTCATTATTTATTCATCTACCAAATTACTTCACTTTTATTAAAGTGGGGCATGTTTACAAAACCCAAATAAAAACAGTTTGGAAATGCCAAAATTGTCTTTTTTTGTAATTTCCAAGAGATAGTAAAGATGGTATGTTGCTTAGGGGCAGTTTAATGAAAACTGCTGACTGCAGGCTTAATTTACCACCAAAAAAGATTCTTGTTCCCTAAGGGTGGAGAGATGCATAATTGATTGCAAGGGTGAGACATAGTATATCTGAGCATTTAATTGAAAGACATTGACTAGAATTTTTCCACTAAATTTATTGGCAATGTTTTTGTCATTTTTGCTTTGAAAGTAGAAATTTCTACTTTGCCTTGGAAGAAAAATGGTTACCAAGATTAGGATGGAGTAATATTTATCTTGGCAGAATTTGTTATGGAACTTCTAAAATTTCAAAAGTGGTAAATCCCACTGCTACTGACAGGTTAATAAGCAGCTGTCATTCAACACTGTCACACTGTGTTGCATGACAAGCCTAAAAATTGACTAAACAAGAGACCATTTCCCTTGACAATAATTGTACAGTTGTATGCCTCATACATCCAAAAATGGCATTTTGTGTCCTGACTCCACACCACTTTACCCAGGCTCTATACAGTGGCGACCTTTGCACAACAGGTTCTAAATTGGCTGTAGTAGGGAGTTTCAGTTGAGTTCTTCTTTGCACATAAGATAGTTGAACAGTAATGTGGTGGTGTTCAGATTAGCACTTGCAATCTCTTGGCAAAACAAGGTTAGTAGAGTTGCACATGATGTGCAGCAGGATATGTGCACCAGGTGATCCTTGCTCAGCCTTTAGAATGGGTAAAATATTAAGGTGGTGAGATACTGAAAATTGATGATTTAGAGCAATATTTGTGTTGGCTACGTTCATTCTGTAGTCAGTAAATATCTGTAGAATCCCCTTCAAAATCTCTTTCGCTTTCTGCTTGGTAAAATTGGGGTTGAAGTCCAGTATTCCATTAAGGAAATGAGATGCTGGAAGAGCTGGGGCAGATAAAACATTTTAAGGAAAGGGGTTTGAGATACGGACCACCAAAGGCATTCCTCTGTAGAAGGTTCTGGGGGCCTCTTCCCCCAGAAAATTTTTAAAGTTATTGATGTCCTTGGAGATGGGATTTCCATCTTTCCAAGGGCACGTTGGAGTGTTGTAATGCCCCTTATTTTGAATTTAGGGGGCTCAACGAAACACCCCTATATCCACCTCAGAAGCGGGTGGATACTATTTACTAATAGATTAAAAAAATCATTCATTCTTTGCCCTTGGGTCTAGCAGTATAAACTACAGTCTTGGAGGATCACAAGTAATCTTATTAAGTGTGATGGTTAAAAAAAGTTTTGCCTGCATTAGTTGGGCGAACAATGTGTGTGATTTGATTGGATATCGTACATTTTTGGATATTATATAATACGTTTATTACATATAGCATCTTCATGCTCAAAACCATGAAACAATCCTTAACTTGAAGCCTATTAGATATAAACAAAATGGAATCCTCCACATGTTGGACAGAAACAGAAGAATAAAAGCACACCCTGAGAGATTCCAAGAAACTGAAGAAGAGTTTGATCTTGTTGTCACAGTTGAGGAGAGGGTATATGACCAGGTTATTGAGTGTAAGTATCCCTGTTATTTATTGTATTGTTTAATTAATCAAACAAAGCTGTCAACAGTTGCCAGAAATATGAAGAGTATGAGGAAAAAAACCAGAGTGTCTGTTGAAGGCTTAAATAATTGCCACAAATTACAGAAGATGATCTGTTTTATCAGTGCTATTTGTCTTGAGAATGCTGCAACCTTTTGAAAGATGTTTGTTTAAACAGGGATACCTGGGTCTCCTCCCCTGTGGGATTTAGCAGGCCCATTTGATGAAGTCCCTAGTGTATAGCCTCCCTCTGGGAGCCTACTTGGTTATATATCTGTCTGATATTAATGACTGTAGGTAATATTATTTAGTCCATGTTTTGAAGTTCCTGTGAGCTTGTAAAAGAGATGGTCTTTTGTTGCATGTGCATTGTAACCAAACACTTTCTTCAAAGGCTGTGCTCCAGACTTTAATTGCCACAACTGTAGTCGCATGAATGGACATTAATTTTCGTTTTTTCAATCAGACCTGGAGTCAAGAGGTTCCCAAAGCTACTCACCAGTGCATGTGATAAACTTGGATATTCAGGATAACCATGAAGAAGCAACAGTAGGGGCCTTTCATATATGTGAAATGTGTCAAGCTGTAAGTACAAATTCTAATACAGTTGAACATGCTATACATGTATACTGTTGGTTGGGTTATCAGGCATTAAGTTTATGTATTAAATGTATATATAGATGCAGGTGACATAATAAATTCTACCAAAAAAATGTACCAGTCACTATCTTTTTCAATATGGTGGATCTAAACCTTGTCGTTGTCATCATCATCATCATCATCATCACCTTTTCCCTACACGGGAAATAGGGCTTTGCATTCTCGCTCACCAAACTTCTTGGTTCTTAGCACATGTACAAGCATCCAGCCAGCCTTTGAATCCGAACTCCCCCTTTTTCCTCTCCACAATTCTCTAAGTTTCCCTAGGTCTTCCTCTCTGTCTTCCTTCTTTGCAAACACTGGAGAACTAATTTATTTGTTTGGGCAGTTAACAACCATGGTTGTAAAATCATTATACAGTTTGAAGTAGGTTTGAGTGGACTGGGAGTAAAAGTGAATGTAAAAGTCAACTTTCAAAACATAACGCTGGCGTGTTTACACTATAAATGCTTACACTATGGAGCCACTTTAATATGTTAAAGGTAGAAAAATCTTGGCGCATACAACTTGTCAGGACCATGAAACGCTAATTATTGTTAGATTTGAAAGTAGAACAAAATACTTGTTGCAAAGAAACCATTTTCTTACAATGTTCATCCATATTAATCTGTTTGCTTTCTTTTAGATTGAAGGCCTAGACGACTTAGAAAATGAAATTGATGAAGTTCTTCACAAACTGGAAAAAAAATGGACAAGAACTCTACTTCATACAGTAGCTTTCTACTAAATATTGAATATTTGTACAAATAGATATGTTTTATTTCACCTTAAGTGTAAATAGATATTTGCGATTTTGTGATATTCTGGTTATTCCAAGGTACCCTAAGTTGAAAATGCAATATAGGTCAGTCTATGCACTTAGCTGTTAAAACCCTAGGAATTGGCAGGGACAAATTAAAACAGCTTGAAAGTAGTTTGGAGACAAGTGGGTAATTTTGTAGGAAATGGTTGGGAGAAAAATGGGGGCAGAAAGAGCTTGAAGGAACGGAATACTGTAGGTAACATGAATATGTGTAACATGGGTATTAAAACATAACTTGCAAGAGAATTAGATGCTTATGCAAGTAAATCAGAGGAGTAATAACCTGATCCTCCCAATACTTTCCCATAATGATCCCTACTATCTTAACAATCAATTAGAGGGAACTTTTGAACCAATTAGAATTACAGTATTGTTTAGAGACTTTGTGACACCACTCAAATCAACACAAGTTAGAATAATTTAAATTATATTATTTAAATGCTGTATGTAATTAATATAAACCTGTATTGCCCAACTTTAGGAACAGTTTAATCTGTTCATTATATTGTTTCTCTAAATTGGCTTGAATATTTTTTATGCTTTTTTGTATGTACAAAAATATTACAAATCCACCCTGATTGTCAGGTGAAACACAAACAAGAAGTTTATATTAATCACTCCTAAACTTTGGAAACCCAATATCTTGAACTTCAAGGGGAAACAGAAGAGAGAGCTCAAGTTATTTGGGTCAAATTAACATTACAGTGAAACATCCAAGGAAAACAACCTTTGGTTTGCTTCGTTGGGAGGTCTCGAAAAAATTCAGGGCTCTAGAAATTGGGATTTCCACCAAAATTTTCAATAATAATAGTAACCCTACCTCAATAAGGATTTTCTCTGTCTACTGGTTAGATACTTAACTGTATTTTTGTCTGAAGTAGTCTAGCTGATATAATGTCTGTATGAACTTTTAACTTTCAACTCCAGGACGGTTACAATATGGAGTCTGTGGAGCAGGCAGAGAAAGCAACAAGGATGTAGTAATAACTGCAACTAATGTTAACAGTAGTATTTAGTATGTAAGTTGCAGTGTGTCTGCATTTATAGGTTGTTTGTCAATAATATACTTGGCCCAATATTTTGGCAGGGGTGCGTCATGTGTCAAAGGGACTTTCTTAAATATATGGCATTTTTTTTCCTTCTTGAAGGTGTGTAGTTATTTTACATGTTTGCCAGAGACAGTGTTGATGGGAGTTACAACTAACATCCATGCAACCCTTTAAAATATTTCTGGGATCTTGGGCTTTGTTTCTTGCAATTTTTTTGCTACTGAAAGTGGTCTTAGTATTTTGTTGTACATGTGGCAAAAACGCTCTTGATACCCACTGCTAGACGTGGAGTCAAAAATGTGTGAATGACTTAGTCAAAAGTGAAAATGTGTAAAGTTAATGTGTGTTAGCTCATTCTTGTAAAGCTTTTTTTGATCTGCTTTTTATTGATTGAATCCTTAAAAGGAAAATAAAAAGTATTTTGTGTACAAAATCGTTGCTGAGATTTATTTTAGCTGGGAATGCAGGTCATACAGCCACCTGCCATCTCTCCCTAAGTCTCATTTCAGGGCTGTAGCCAGAAAAAAAGTTGTGACTGGGGCAATATACTGTTAATGTTGTTTGTTTGTTTATTTATTTATTTGCTAGCAGTGTTTTACTTTCCCCTTTCAAAAAAAAAAGCAACAACAACAACAAAAACGAAAAAAATGATTGAGGCAGGTGACTTGGTTGGCCAGTTTTTACTGGCTACTGCACTACATTTTATAGTGCAGCGTTAAGTGTTCTGTATGTGCCCGCCGGGTGAAATTAGCGGAACCTGAAAACAAGTTTCTTGTTTTCCTGCGATTTCAGCCGACTTAAGAGTTCGTACTACACCTGAAAAAATAGGACCCTGCTCGCGGGTTAAAATAAGGCGAACGACAAAATGTTTTTCAGTTTTAATAAAGCACTCTTGATGGATTGAGCTTCAACTTGCAATGTAAACGTAGGGTGCGTACCATTCGACCAAAAATTCCGGTTTGAATTTCCGAAATTCTCGATATATTAAAATGTTAATTCTGCCTAAAACTGTAAATTTTCTGAGATTCTTTTGTCTTATAATTCCCGTAAGAAGACCAATCATAAAATAATTGACATACTACGCGCGCTCTCATTGGTAGATAGATGCGTTTAGATGAGTGTGTGTAAACACGGATGTGACGTTTTAGATTCGCGCGCATTTTTGCGCGAAAATTTGCTTCCTATTAAAGTCGGCGAAATTCTTATGAGATACAGAAACCCTCAACTTGTCGTGCAACACGAGCAAACTTATTGGGTAACAAATTGTGAGTATGATGAAAAACGAGCAACAAAGCCAAAATTTGTTGCTCAAAGTAGACCCGCGCTCTACTTTTCGCAACAATTTTCTTCAACCCGTTACAAGTGTTTTAGTTGCGCGACAAGTGGATCACGCAAGGTGAAAAACGCGAAACATCGACACAAAACTTGCAACGAAACAATGTTGCGCGACAAGTTGGAGGATTTTGTATCTCGTATTTCGCTGCCTTAATCCTTACCTCGTCTGTCTCAGAAGTTGGGCATTTCAAGAAGATGCAGGGTTTTTCTTATCTCGAATCTCGATAGACTGCGAGTAGTCCCTAACCGCAAGAAGCGCGTCGCCCTCAGGATCTCGCAATTTTATTTTCTGGGACGCGAATTTTTTTTTTTCTCACCTACGGTTGAGCATGATTTTTTTTTCGGTGGACAATGGCTTGTGCAATAATTTTTTTTGAGTCAGGCTAGCTCGATTCCCCCCTCCCCCCTCCTACTCCTCCCCCCCGGTAGCTCCCCGGTTCCTTTCTTCTTCTTTTTTTTTTTTAGCTGTGCAGGATTTTTTTTTCCAGGAAATTGCACCCCTCCACCGCCCTGTCCGTCCCTTACCTAGTAACCTCAGCTCTGTTAATTTTGTACTTGTTCAGGTTCCACGCTTCGCGCAATGTCTCAACGTCCACAAGTCAACAGCTCACCTCAGAGGGCCTCAGATCCCGGGGGGACAGGGGGGGGACTCTAATATTAAATAGGGCAGGGATGCTCGTCGTACCTTTTCGGGGTTAAAAAAGCGGTTTTGGTACCTCTTAGAGTGTTCAGCCTCAAAAGGTCCACAGCAGGAGCTTTTGCGGTACATTTTAAGGTTTTGAGCAGAAAAAATATGACAGGAGATAATGTGTTATGTAAGAATTGGAACCTCTTATACTTAGGGGAGAAAAAAATTTCAACGCACGCCCACAAAACAGGATCTTGGTACCTTTTAGGGATTCTTTTCAAAATTTCCGACGAGCACCCCCCGTCCTTTCATATTGGAGTCCCCACCAACACCCCCTACCCGGGCCTCAGATGTCACCTCAGAAGTCAATCGCTCTAGATTCGTTTCCAGACCTCCTCCAAAACGTACAACGCCTAACGGATTTCGGTTTTACTTCTGCAAGCGAACAGCAAGCCTCATTACTTCAGACTTAAGAGGATATTCTGTCGATCTTTGCCAAAACGACGATGTCTTCCATTAAGAATGTTGTAGGGGACAACTGGCAAGCTCTACGTCCCACCATAAGGGAGAGAAGCGCTTGTCTTTTTAACAACGAACTTTTAAGCGATGTGAACTTTGTGGTCAAACGTCGTCTGGTGAAAATGACGATCGGTGCAGTGTAAAGAAAAGTAAAATGGTTATTCCCGCACACAAATTCGTGCTTTCAATTGGAAGTCCTGTATTTTTTGCCATGTTTTACGGTGAGCTGGCGGAGAAGAGAGATTCCATTGATTTTGTGGATTGTGAATACGAAAGTCTACTGGAATTGTTTCGTTTTCTGTACAGCGACAAAGTGAATTTCAACCCGAATAATGTCATGCGAGTGTTATACTTGGCCAAAAAGTCTCTTGTTCCCGCACTTGTGGATAAATGTATTGAATATCTGGGACAGATCTTGGATGGTTCAAATGTGTTTAGTATGATGGATTGTTCTCGAATTTTTGAGGAGAAAAGGCTTATGGAAAAGTGTTGGTGCGCGGTTGATAAATGTGCTGAAGACGCAGTAAAATCGAGTAGTTTCATTACGATTGAGAAGTCTGTGCTTGAAGCTTTGGTCGAGAGAGATACACTAATGATAAAAGAAGTGGAATTGTTCAAGGCAGTTGACAAGTGGGCAACAAAGGAATGTGAAAGACAAGAATTAGTAGCTGATGGAACTGTGAAAAGAAGAATTCTTGGAGAACGCATTGTAAAGGCAATACGCTTCCCTATAATGGAGCAGAGGGAGTTTGTAGCAGTTGTCCTTGACAGTGACATTTTGACATCAAAGGAGGTCTATGATGTGATGAAATATCACAGTGCAGTGTTAACATCTCCAGTACGATTTCCAGAGACTATAAGAGTTGGCAATGCTCATCGTTGTTGCAGGTTTGGCTCAGTGCAGGAGAGTGGATGGTTTTATGACCCTGATTTGCAAGATGGTTTAGTTTTCTCTGTGTCCAAGTCTATCAAGTTGCATGGAATTTGCTTGTTTGGAAGCCAAGATAACAAATACACTGTCGATGTGAAGATTTCTCAACATCCTTACCTGACTGCTAGAGATGCTGCAAATTCTTTCCCAGATCTTGTAAGTCAGGCACATTTGCATCCAGTAGTATCAATGACAATGCTCTGCATTATGATGGTTTTATGGTTTTGTTTGACAAGCCAGTTGTTATTCTAAGCGAAGTTTCACATTGTGTAAGATCAGCCATATCTGGGCCTCCATCATGGTGTGGAGAAAATGGTGTTGCTTCCCTTGAGTGCTCAGGTGTAACATTCAATTTTAAAGAGGCCACAGGAGACAAAAATGGTACCAGTCCCAGACTGGGACAATTTCCACAGTTTCTGTTTACCATAGTGAAATAACTGATATTTCAACTTTGTCTTACAGGGAAGTTACATTAATTAAAAGTGTTATAGGCCTCTTCTCTTGCAGGCTGCATGAAAGTGTTCTGTTATAGATTCTTAGCTTGGTTATGGAGTTTTTTTAAAGTCTTAGATTCCTGATAATTGCATAAGACTGGACATTTAGGGCATGGTAGTACCTGGCTGTCCTTGTAAGCTGATCTTAGCCCTTTGTTTATGGATTCATAGTATTTTCTTTGTAAGCATATGATATCAAGTAATTTTTCACCCTCATCCAGTAATTTAAAGAACTTTGTTACTACTTTTTCTCATTTTAAAGCTTATATGTAAAATAATACTTCGCTTTTTATCTTTTATGCATAAAGAAACTTTGACCTATTTGAAGAAATAAAGATGTTTCAACAACTAACAATGATGAACTGTTTCAAAGTAATCATAATGGATGGTTATTAGACACATGTTCAAATAACATTCACGGATTGTACTCAGAGTGTAGTAACTAAAATTTAACTATGGTAGTTACCATAATAACTAGGGCAGCGTGGGAGGTACAGTCTTTGGCTTATGTCTAGGTAGTACTCAGGTATAATATGATGAAGGTACAATATACAAAGCCCTTTCTGGTTTGAAATTTATGATATGAGGATTTTTCTGGGTTAGAAATTGATGGATGAAAGATATCAATAAGAACTGTTTTTAGTACTGAAAAAACATGCACCAGTAGCTTAGGATTTCCCTTTTTTTGTGAAACAATTGAATCAGTCTCACTTACAAATGTAAACTAACCCATATTACAAGTAGACCTCTCTCTGTTTAAGCACTTAATCACTTTATTCATCCATGAAATTTTGTGAAAGATGCATAAAAAACAGAGAGAGGTGGATGCAAAAACTGTGCGAAACTGAATTCAATTTGGCCTCATTTGTACAGCCCCCCTGTCAGTAAATGAAAAACAGGGTTCTAAAGAGTGCAACTTCTTTTACAGGATTCTGCAAGTCAGAAAACAATTATTATAACTTTATTGCATAACAATACAAGTCAACTATTTAATAGTGTGACAATTTTTCAATTTCCTCAGTCTTCACAGGAACCTAAACTAACTTTATCAGCAAGTGAAGAGGGTAAACATATAAAATATTACTTTTTATCATAACATCAAAATGACACTCTTCATTTCCCATCTGTTTTCAGTATACAATTACATGTATGTTAATTTGTAACTTTAAAAATAACTTGCAAACTTTTGTCATAGTGTCTTTATTGATTTTGATAAATCTGAAAATATTTTCATATAATTTTATAATAATTTCTGGACAATCGCAGAACACTTAATTTTACAAACTCAAAAACAAACTTTGAGCAACAGATTAAATGAGACTTTGATAAACTAGCTTCAAGCAAACAGAACCTGGGAAAACAATGTAACCTTAAATAAACAATAGTCAATGATATAACAAACTTGTACATGTACCTTGATTGATTCATTCACCTTTATAAAGGGTTGCTCAGGGATAAAAGTGAGTGTGAGGTGAGGGGGATTCTTGGAGTGGAGGGGTGAGGAAACTTTTCTGCTTTGTTTGGGGGGAGAGGAGGGGAGATCAGTTCAGCAATAAGAAATAGCATTTAAATGGGAGGGGTTTGGGTTTAAGGTGAATACATTTTGAGATGCAAATGATTCTTTGAGGATTTTGAGGATTTTCTTTGAGGGAGGGGAGTCATAGTAATTTTGGTTAACTAAATAATGGTTTACTCTCCTTGAGCACTTTCCCTCAGACTCGCTTAACCAGGGCTAAAATGTGACAGTTGCCAGGTTGCCAGTGGTGACTAAAAACCTAAAAGGGCGACCAAAACTAGAGGTTTAATCACGTAATATGTGACTACAATACAAAAATTACAAATATTCAGCACAAGGTATTGCAAAGTACGAAGTTAAAATACAAATAAAATAATCAGTAGTTTAACTTTCTTTTCTTTCCACCAACTCTAATTTCATCAACTTTACTGAATGTTTAGTTAGTGGAAAATTCCAGGTGGATTAAATCCATAAACAATTCCAAGCCAATCCATACTTATTGAGACACCATTTGCCATGTGACTCCAGACTCACCCAGAGTACTGTGCAGTCTGTTTTCGTCGCATGTGTTATCACCTCCACAACAGTTTTGGATAATTTAATTAAATTATGACAAAAGTGAAGATTTCTCTGGTAGTCAGGATACTGAGTTACTGCTGACCGAACAACCAAAGAATAAGAAACATGTTTAGGAAGTTAACCGAAATTATCAGTGTTGGAAACTAAATTTTGACGGCACTTGCCATTCAGGTGAGTAATTCTCAAAATCCACTGGCCCTGTGTAATTTTCACTCACCCAGAAGAATGCCCCCCACAAAAAAATATTCACAATGATTCACAAACCATAAATTTTTTTGGTATCTTGTAATTACAGAGGCCCGGTTTGCTATTTTGCGTTGTCCTTTCTTTTTCTGCTCCATTTACGAGACGCCTTGTTAGGATTGGGGACTGATTTTACTGTTTTACCCTCGTTTTTATCATCAGTTTTTGACACTTCTTGGAAATTTTTCCACATTTCTGTAAAAACAGTTTAACAAATAACTGGCGTTACCAAATTCACATATATCCATGGAATCGAGACATAGGAGTGAACAGCTTGTTGGCCTGTAGAAGACTGATGTTTTCCCTTCAATGAAAAATTCTACTAAAAGACCTAAACCAAAAGATGACTACAACAGAGGCACTTTAATTTTCAAAGCAGTTTCTATTTCAAGATGTATCCTCGTGAGATACATTTCTTAGCAAGCAAATCTTTAATTCTCATGTACTAATTACTGCCGCCTCAAATAGAGACCAACAGTATCACTTCATATACGTGTATTGTAAATTATCAGAGGTAGCCGTTTTTCATTTCGTCTATTTATGAAACACTATGCTGTGTGTTATTGTCAAATTATTTGGGCATCTTGAAAGATAAAACAGGTAGGAAAAAAAGCACTGGTATGTTTTTGTTTAGAGATATTGTTGCCAAAATGGAAAACAAAAAGGAGTGGTATAAATATTTAAGCTTAAGCCAAAAATGAAAATGGTACTCCCCAAACGGGCAAGTGATCAATGATCTGTAATTGCCTGACGCTTTTCACACTTGCATTGGCAAGCAGCCGAGGGCTAATTTCCAACACTGATTTATGATTCTAACAAAAGAGTGTGAACATTTCAAAACAGTAAAAGGCCAGAAGACGAATATTCAGGTAAATTCAACAACAGAAATTCCAGGGCCACTTGATTTGGTCCTGGGCCACTTAGAGATCACGGATACTGGTCTGGCTGGCCACTGCACACTGGAGTTAAGTTTCAGCCCTGCTTTAAACCTACATGTGTACATGCATGTTATTAGCCCTAACAGTAACTACTCATTGGTAGGCTGCAATTCTACTTATTCTAAGCTGAATAGAAAGTGAGGGAACTGTCCTTCTCTAATACTGGTTTTCAAATTCTTCTTGTGGTTTTTGAAGCTAAATTTAACACCAGGACACTGAATGGAATTGACACCACTACTTCCATGCCAAATGATTGGCCCAGACATCGCAGCTTTCACATAATACAACACGCCTTTCTTTAGAAACAGAGGGTCGTCAAATATTATGTCGAAGCCATAAAAAGTACCTGATCCTTCCGTTAATTCCATGAACACAGAAGAGCATTTCCCTGTTTTGGTAGCCATAATGGAACCATTGGTGGAATCTCTGAGCGTTACCGTCACCTGGTATTTCCGACTTTGGCTTCCAAACATAGAGACTCCATGCAAGACAACTTCCCTGTCCACTGCAAAGTACAGGCAGTCTTGATGGTATGAGCGATAAGGAAGGTTCCCAGTTTCCAGCACAACAGAGCTGAATCGGCAACATCTCTGACGCAGACCACTCCTTTTAACTTTTAAGAATTCAATTGGCGAGGTTGAAACTGAGTTGTAATGCGCCTCCATAGTAAAAGCTTCTTGTATTGTTAATATTCTACAATCAAGAACAGCTTTATCAAAGTCATCCCGTGTCATGACAGGAAAACGAATTGCTTTGACAATCTTTTCTCCAAGGACTGATCTTTTTGCTCTACCACCAGGCATTAATCCCAATCGCTGGCATTCTTTTGTTGCCCAGCCATCGACCGCTTTGAATAAATCCACTTCTTTAATGTTTAATGAATCTCTCTTGACTAGTTCTTCAAGCAAAGGCCTTTTTATTGTGAAGAATCCTTCCATTTTCACCGCCTCTTCTGCATGTTTATCGATCACTTTCCAGCACTCTTTCACCAGACTTTTCTCTCCATAGCCTTGAGCGTGAGTCATCACGCAAAACACATTAGAAGTATTTAAGATTTCTTCCAGATACTCAGAGCATCTATCAACAAGCGAAGGCAAGATATACTTCTTGGCCAAATACAGGACTTGCATAACATTGTCTTCATTCAATTTTACCTCGTCGCAATACATAAAGCGAAAAAGTTCTAGCAAACTCTCGTACTCGCAGTCAGGGAGCGTGATAGAGTTTGACTTCTCCGCAAGATCGCCAAAGAACATGGCAAAGAATACTGGGCTACTTATCGCCAGTACGAACTTATGAGCGGGAATCGCCTTCTTGCATTTCTTGTTTTCATTCTCGTCCAATTGCACTGGAACGACAAAGGAAATATCACTCAGAAGCTCATTGTTGAACATAAATTTGCTTCTTGATCTAATGGTTGGTCTTGTTGTTTGCCATGTTTCTTTCTGAGAGGACATTTTGGAGAAATAACTGCATAGAGACTCAAAAAATATAATGTAACTTGAACTGAATTTTGCAAAATGGCGGGAAACAACAAACAACAACAAACAACAAATTTGCGCCAGGAGTTCACATGATATGACCGAGAGAGACTGTGAAGAAGTTGTATTTTAGAACCCGGTCCTACTCTTCCATTTCCTCTTTCCCGTGCCAACTCATTCATCATGGCGGTCGGCAAAAAACTCACTAAAGAAGACGAAATTTTGCTGCAAAACTTCAGTAGAACCGTCTCCACTAAATCTTCAGCATTGTTCTATGCCAACGCGTTCTTCGTCTCAGCCATTCCCCTCTGTAAGCATGTCGTTTTAGTATTTATTTCACTATTTTACATTATTGCATGTGCTCTTTGTTTGAATCAGAAATTGTGTGTAAGGGATTTGTGAAACTGATTTCAGGGCTGTTTTGGAGGATTCACCAGATGGACCCCTATTCTTCTGGTATCATGTTTGTTGTGATGACTCTGATCAGCACGTGGCTAGTGGCTTTTGCCTACAAGAACGTGAAATTTCAATTGAAACATAAGTGAGTATAAGGTTACAGGAAACCTTCAATATAGCTTTCCAAACACTTAGGTCATTTTAAATGTATATATGTTTCCTAATTTTATTTGTCCGCAATCACTTAGCCCTGATTTTGCGACTGAACATGGAAGATAAAGTGAGAATTTTTAGACTTCATATGATGAAGAGCTGTAGGTTTTCATTTTAAATTCATTTATTTCTTCAAATTTTTTTTTGTTACATGCAGGCTTTTTTTGAGCCTCACTGGCTCAGCAGCAGTGGCACATCTAGGGGAGGGGCCTGGGGGTCCCATCCCCAATTATTTTGGGTAAAAAAAAATGAAGAAAGAAGAAGGAAGAAAAGCCGGCAGGACAAGCACCCCCCCCCCCTTCCCCCTCCTGGATCTGCCACTGAGTAGTCCTGCATAAATGCGATATTATTTTAGACCAGTGAATCAAATATGTGCTAATAATCTCTACATTATTTATCCCAAGTGTGTTTCAGGGCACACTCAACTTTATAGCAATTGGGTAATCAGATTGTGTTTGATTGATTTGGTCCCTGAGCATACATAAATGATAATCTAGATACAGAAACTGGTAACATATATCTCTTTTTTCATATATCTCATTTAACTGATATTGTTGAGGACAAATTCACACAACCACAATCCAGGTTAAAAAATTCTGTGTGCCCCAAGGAGTCAAAATCCGCAACCCTTGATATACTGTGACATATGCTAACCACAAAGCTACCGAGGGCACTAAGTTCATGTGTGGCATTTGTCCTGCATATTGTTAGGATCAACAATATTGAAAGTTTCCAGTATAGTGATAAATGAATCCTTTTGCGCTATGTAGCATAAAGAAGATAGGTTGAAGTACATGTCGGTAGAGTGAGGAGCGATGGCCTCATGATTAGTATGCTTGTCTCTAGATCCAGTGGTCTGGGTTTGAGCCTTGGCCAGGGACATTGCATTGTGTTCTTGGGCAAGACACTTTACTCTCACAGTACCTCTCTCCACCCAGGTGTATGAATGGGTTCCGGCAAAATTAATGCTGGGGGTATCCTTGCAATGGACTAGCATCCCATCCAGGGGGCGGTAGAAATACTCCTAGTTACTTCATGCTCTAGAAACCAGGATAAGTTCCGGCCTGATGGGCCACTTGGCTCATATGAAGACTTAACCTACCTTACATGTTAGTAAAAGATGATAAATACATTATGGTAAAATATCATTGTTAATTAGTTGGTCATACTTAGGTTAACAAATTTACTAATACAATAGTTTAACCAAGCTTAAATGTGTTTGCCATGTTGAATGTCAATCATTATGTAAACTGTAGCTGTACATGTATACTGTAGTTATAGCTTTTAAGTGTATTGTGTTACATGTTTATTTCAGGATAGCCCAGCGTCGAGATGCTTCAGTTACCAAAGAAGTTAGCATGGAGCTTGATTCTAACAAGAAGCTGACACGCCAAGAAAAGGATGAAAGGTTGAAATAAAATTTCATCCAGCTTAAACATCTTTTATGTGTTATAATACATACAACTGACTCTCAATGATTCAAACCTTCAAGGAAAATCAAGGAAAGTTTGAGTTATTGAGGGATTGTGCTATCGGGAGGTGGCAATGAATCACTGAAAAATTTGGAAATAGAACTATTTGTTTCAGTAAGGTTCATAACAAAGAAAGAGTAGCACAAGAACAGTAGTTTGCAAACATAATAAATCATAACAGATCTGAAGAGAATAAAACATAAGAGAGCAGCAGACAAATACTTTGGTTAGCTGCTGCAGTACATAGCTGCAACAATTTGTTTTAATAAAAAGAGAAAAGGACCACTCAAAAATAGTCTTGTAATCATCTCTGATGCTTCACACTAATCTCTTTCAGCCCATCACTCAGAAAAACTTTGACAAATTGAACTTTGACCAATGAAGTTTGAGAGAAAATGACCTGAAAGAATAGAATTGCTTCAAATTAGCAGGAGGTTTAATTTTGGACGGGTTTGAGTAACCAAGGGTAATACCAGTCCGTGAAAGAGGCAAATCCAGGGGAAATCAAGTTTGGTTTGGGTTAAGGGGAAATTCAAGCTCTCTGGAGTTCAAATTATAGGGGGTAAACCACATTGATTTTGTGTTTTCAGTTTATGTTTGTACCATGTTAAAGGTTCCTTTTTCTGTATGCAGTGTAGAAAAACAGTTATTTATCCCTATTTAAACTCAGCAGCAATAGATGAGCTTGGGATTAGTTCCTTTAAGGAGGTGGAGCCATGTGTGTTGAAGCCGAGTGCTTACCTATTTAATTGGCTGCAATTTTAATGGTTATGTAAGTCTGTGTAAAATGATAATGTTGTAAAACCAATGTTAAGTTATGACTTTGTTTTGTAGAATCCTTTGGAAAAAGAACAAGGTTGCTGAAACTGAAGCCATCACTTTCTCCATATTTTACAACAATGCCCTGTACCTATTCTTGATTCTGATAGCATCATTTTATGTTCTGCGAACATTCAATCCTGCTGCGTATCCTTTACATTATCTACCTCTTTTATGGGAATTGTTACTAAGGGACAGGTTGGTGGTAGGCTTGATTACTAACCCTTCCTAGTTTGTCAGTGCTGGCACTGCTAAACCAGGAGGTTCTTCATTCCCTTCAATTTGAAAAAAGTCTTAGTAGAAGTGCTTGTTGATTTTCTCCCACTGTCAGGTCAAGGCTGTGCTCTAACAGCACCCGTTCACCTCAGGTAACCGGCTTCCATCTTTAGGTGACAAGAAAAACATACCAAGTTGCCTGCCCGGACAACCTCCTTTTTGAGATTTAAATTAGAGATGAAAACAGTCTCACAATTATTTGTCATTCCCTTTTTGATTTCTTATATAATGAATTTTACAACACAAAGACAAAATGACTGAATCCAGAATGTTTAAATCCATCTGGGAAGTCAAAACATGGGTGGTTCAATGGCTCGGTTCGATGCGTACGTTTAACACTGGCCTGCAGTGATACAGACAGCAGTTTCCTTGTATACTTCGTGTAGCACCAACAAAAAGTCTTCTTAGTTATTGTCATTTGTGTAATGTGCATTAATTTTTCTACATATATCAACCATTTTAAGTAAAAAATGTGTGAATTTCGTTTTTCATTGTGGACCTTTGACAACAGTATTACAAGAAAATTACATGAGACCCTTTTATCTTTGGCGTCTGTAAATAGGACGTTTTTATTTGAGGGTCAACTGGTTATCATATATTAATTAATAATATTAGATAATTTTAACATATTCATTTACTAATATTAGGTGAAAATGTTTTGTCACTTGTTTGAGACTAGTGAAAAGCCAAGTTTTAAACTTCACAGATTTGTCGCTAATTTGCATGTACACCTTGCTGTCATGGCATTTCCTTAACAGCATTTTAGAAACTATCTGCTGTCCACATCCTTAGCTGGTGGTGTGCTAGCTTTGCTGTCAACTGGATCATCTGCTTGAGAAGGAAAAGGATCAAAGTGGCTCAGCTGTCTTCCATTTATTGATTTTAATAAATGACATAGTTAAAAGATTTACTGTGTTCCATTATTTTTTGTACTATCTTTTTTTTCTGAACTATTCATCATTAACCTTTTCAATCCCACCTGGAAATATAAAATAATACTCCTTGTTGATTGATACTCATTCCTCTGAGAAAAACTTTGTAGAGTTTGTTGATACATCAAGAGAATACCCTCAGTTGATGCTTTCCTTTATTGCTGTCATTGATCAATACTCTAAAGGAATTTCTTTATACTGATTGCTCTAACTTGGGATAAAATCACTTTGATCTCAAGATAGTGGCAGACAATACTTCTCGTAATCAGGCACTCTGTTTTGGTCCAAACAATAGATGTGAACATTGATACTTTGCGATCCCATAAGATACAATACCACTCCACAGCCTATGCTTATTCCAATCCAAAGGATGTCTTACTGTGGCAGTTGACTATAACATTACTCTGAATTACTAAAAATAAACATTTTGCTTTAAGCCACTCAAAACATAGATAAAAGCATTCTCTTGAAGTTCTGATGCACTTGTTTCACAGCCTTGTGATTAGGATGTAGTGTGATTATCGCTGACAGGTCTAATTTGGTTTCCAGGAGGACCCATGAAAGGTTTCATTCTTTTGCCAAGCATGAAAACATTTAAAAGGAACTTGGCTATTGACTCAAGATTACTGCCTTGGCTAGTTTATGAAGTTGGGAGATAGGATGCACATTGCTTCAGAAGTACAAAAATACTAATAACTGGGGACTCAGCTACAGAAGGGTGACTTAAGTTTTGAAGGAGTGTTCACAAGTGTAGTATGTACTCCTAAAAAGTTCCATCAACAAAATGCTTGTCTGCGGTTTTTAGTAGTCTTGTATGTTATGATTATCCTGCCATGCGAGTTCTTCGAAATATATGAATGATAGTATTATTTTAATGTCAAGCCATAGTAACAGAGTAATTAATCCAATGAAGATTATATTCAGACAAAATTCCTGGTCAAACAGTTCACACCAATGTATTTATCTGTGCATCTTTTTCTTTTTTGCAAGACACTGAACTATTGCAAAAATTAAGATGGAAAGGTAGATCTTTTTCAAAATTTGCAATAGTGGAAGGGGGATCATTTGTTTCGGATTTTAGAAAATATCCATATGCACCCCGTGGAAGGTCTCTGGAAATTCCAAATTGTGTGGGAGAGAGGGTCCTAAAAGCCAAAAATTGCAAAGAAAAGTATAATGCTAAACTGGAATTTCTGAAGGGTTGGATGATTCAAACACCTTGCATCTTACATGAGGGGGGGGGGGGGGGGTATGGATTTACTGAAATATTTTTTTAAAAAGTTGAAAACTGAAAAAAGGTTGAGGAAAGAAGAAATTACAAGGAATACAGCATTACCCTTTTCAACCCAGTTAAAAAACAACAAAAACAATAAGTTGCATTTAGCTCCATAAATTAGGCATCTTTTATTTACTATGAGCTAAGGGGGATGCTAAAGGGAGTGGTATTCAACTGCAAAGCTAGATTCTGTCAATCAACTAAGTATTCAGCCAATCACAGAGAGTTAGCTTATTATGGACTATCTATTATTTTAAAATTTAGCCAACTCCTTGAATCGGTGGTTGAGGAGAATTCAAAATTTGATCAACTTTTATGCACACTTGAATTTTTTATTTTGTTCTGTTTATTTGTTCAAGTAAAATACATGTTACCCAAATCTAAAACTTCATTTCAGTTACTAAAGTTTTGTGGTGAGTTTTGTACACTTTGCCGGTTACCATGTGAAAAAGCAGGATTTTTCAGCAAGGAGTTCTGCAGGATCTCAGTGAAAAGGAAACTCTTTTGTCACGTGATGATTCGTAAGGAGAAAACAGAAACACTCATTCCTAATAAATGCGTTTATTCCAAAACGGTAAATTATCTGTTTAAGAATGAGGGTCCTTAAGATACCCAGTACATATATTGTTTTTGACTGCAAGAAATTGTTTCATTTTGTGCAACATTACGCGAGAAAACTTAAACGACACAACGGTGTTTTGATCAATCTTTCAGTTTCTCCCTAGTTAACACAAGTTCAGGTTGGCGACCGGCCGCCGACAAAGGCAGCTGCGCAAGTCGCAGTCGCCATCTTTCGGAAACGAAGAATTTTTCCACATTTCTCTCTGTAATTTATTTCCTATTTCACCGGCTTTCTAAGCTCCATTTCTGCCCATATGTGACGACTAAAAATGTCCTCGACCAACAGTAGAAAGAAAGAATTACAATCCTCAACGGAAGGCTCAAACGGTAGGTAGCGTAATTTCCGTGATTTCCATGTGTCTTTATGATAATCTTACTATTTCGGGTGAATTTGACATTTGTTGCGTTTGCGTCTGGAACTGAATGTAAAAGCATTTAGATGAGCAAGATTTTTGCTTCTTCTAAAATTTTGATGTGAAATACTTCGTTTGTGAGTAAGAAAATGTTATGTTTTCAAGCGTGATGTTTGTGTTTTGAGAATTGGCGCGTTCATCGCATTTACAGTCGAGTGTATGGCATATGCTTTGTTAGGGGATGCCCTCTTGTTTTATACTTCTTCATGTATTATTACGATGGCAGCTTCCCCAAAAGGTCAATCTGTTAAGAACAAAAGGATTTTAGCTGCATTATCCCTTCTGGAGGGAGTTTTCCTCGCTTTAACCTCGTGAATTTAAAAGTTCGCGCTGTCCGAGATGTGAAGTCGCTCCGGTCTCGCCGAGCTTTAGAACCGTGTGGGATTTGGGCAAGAATCGGAAAATATTCACTGCGCAAAAATGTTGGATTTCCATTCAATAACTCGTAACTAATCGTGTCTGGTAGAGGTCAACAAACGCAAATTGCCACAGTCAAGAATAGGGAATTTTTATTCTGCATTTTAAGACACTCAACATAGTTTTTTAAATTAAACCGCTTGCCGGCTTCTCCGTTCTCTTGTCGTCATATCGAGACGGCAAATCTTAGGTAAAATTGGTTAAAATGCTATGTGGTTTATGTTGTTTAGGGAGGCGATTAGTATATGGTAATGAATTTATATGTACAGTTGAAGGATCGCTCCCCTTCTAGCAGGGAAAGGATCGCAGGCTCTCTGTAAGGCATTTCTTGCGGGCAATATTGTTTCAGATTCTTAACGTTTGTGTCCCTGCATGAGTAGAGGAGAAGGGGTGACTTTTAGCTTCTTGCACATAATTTAATTTCCAGTTAAACTCGGTAAAGTAAACTAAAAATATCCAGCAGTGGCCAAATTTGAGGAATTTGTTGGAATGAGGAATCATAGAGCATTTTTGCATCTCCCACGTATCTGTCTCTTGAGACCAGTTTGTGGCTCATTTTTGGAAAGAAAAAAACTGCTTGCTTCATCTCAAATTCTGCCATGAAAATAAATGGTCAGAAATTTCCTGATTGCTTGAGTTTGAGATTCGTATCAATTTTGAAAGGTGAATACTAGATATGTGTTATTTTCCAGCAGGGAGGTCTGTATTGGGAAAACTGTGCCCTACAAAGCTATTGGAAACAGTAGCACAACTTATCAGTCGATCTCACCAAAGCACCCCTGCAGCCAAAAGTACGAAGGCCAATTAGAAAAGTAGATTAAAACAAAATTATTTACAGTAGGGTAATGCAAAAATCCTGGAAGGGCATGGTGTGCTGCGAAATTCATAAAGACCACAAAGGTGTCAAGAAAAAACTTTTAATTATTTTAACTTTTGAGGGTGGATAATTAAAATTGTAAGAAACAAAATCATGAATATTGTGCTTCAAGGACAGATTTATTTTCAATTGACTTATTTGTGTGACCTTTTGAAGATATTATCTTCAAAACCTGTTCAAGCATATAGCAGCTAATCGAAGCAGACCTCTCCATTTTGTAAGCAATGTATCCACCACTTCTTCATAGCTCTCCTTTGCTTTACTTGTTATTGTATGACCAGCAAAGCACAAGATTATGCACTATTACAGAGCCGAACTGCTAACAACCAAACAAACTCTCCCAACTTTGAAACACTCATTTGAATTTACATGCATCAACCTTTTTTGCCATTGTGTTGTTCCAGAAAGTACCCCCTCCCCCTCCCCAATGGAGATATTTTTCCTGTCTGAATCTTTAAAGGTGAATAGAGATAAACTCGCTAAGGTCAATCATTGATGGAAGTGTAAAAAAATGCAAAGGATCAATGAGTTACGAAAATAGATCAACACAGCTATTTCACCTGAAGAATATGCTAATATGTGAGTGTATGCACCACGATATGCTAATCCATAGTATTTACCACAAAGTACATAGGGAAAGGTGTTATTAAAAATGGAAGTAGATCCATGCATGTAACTACTTTTTCAAGTGCAAATGTTACACTAACCATAACGTTATCAAGGCTTGCAGTGACAACTTACTATTATTTGCTATTTGGATTTTCCGTTCATGAGATGTAATATGTGCATGTTGTGAGCAGATGCTGATGGTGAGAGACCTCAAGCTAAGAAAAGAAGGACAGAGGATTCTGGATCAGCAAAGAGCACCCAAAATGGAAAGAAGCGTAAGAGAGAGGATGATAATGAGGTGAGGTATTGATTCACACAGCAACTGAGTGAGTGAAGATTATTTTGGAAAAATTGAATAGTGACGTTTAGGATGCTGCTTTTCTTCTTTTTCTCCTGAAGTTTTATTAAAGGGTACTTTTAAGAAATGGAAAGTTCACGAATGTTAAATGATAACAAGCTAAGCAGAGCATAATATTATCATGTGAACAACGTTTTGCTTTGTGTTCTAGTTCAAACTTAAGATCAGGATACCTCAGTTTTGTGGGAATTAGAAAATAACAACCTAAGTCCATCACATTTCTTCAGGATATAATCAGGATATAATTTTTTATGTTGTTTTCTTGTTCACTTTAAATTGGACCAGAAACAGTCAGCAGCTGAAGTTATCATTTCTGATAGTACACCTTTAATAAGCATGCATTGGTATTGTTTATGACTGTCAGTTGTCACATCCTGATACTTCACAGGAAGATGCAAATGTCTTGGATGATGAACTGACTGTAAAGAAGTCAAATGCAGCCTCAGATAAAGACTCTCTTTCTGGGGACACAAATGTAAATGCTGATGAAAACAAGGAAGTAAGTGCATCTTATTTATAATCCCACCTAAAACCCCTTAGGAAGATGAATAACCATAATAACCACTTAATAGATATAAAGATTTTTGTCAAGATGCTCAATTTTGAGGTCTCGGGACAGAAGGAATTTCATTCAAATAATGGTTTGAATACAAGAGTAATAAAGAACAAGGTTTTTTTCATTACAGAGTAGGGAATAGTGGACATATGTGTATGTTTAAATAGCTTGTAGACCTAATACTACAGTCAGTTTGGGAGAATATAAAAGTACATGTACTTATTTCTGTCAATATGACATCTTTTTCAGGATGAACAGTCAAAAGCCGAAGCAGTTGCAAAGCATTTTGGTCTTAACAATGTTGAAGTGAATCTTTCGGAAGAGAATGAACAAGGAATGACCTATTTGAAGTTCAACAAACTGATACGACCCCTGATTGTTGAAGCCAATCCTGGAACAGCGCATACCAAGGTCAACTCGCTTCTTGGAGCAATTTGGAGTGACTACAAGAGGAAGAAAGGCAAAGACACCAGCTCTTCAAATACACCAAGTCCTAAAGCAGCCGGAAAAGCTAAGAAGCAGAAAAACACATCCAAATCTACCAAGGCATCCAAACAATCTGTAAGCATGAATATGGTGCATAGACTCCACGAATAGCAAGTTAAAGTTGATTAATAGCTAACAGGGCTGTCATAAAGGGCCGTTGAGTAACCTGTAACACCTGTTACAGCTGAGTATGCTTGATTTTTCCTTGATGCTGCGGGTGAAATTGCCTGTGGTTGATAGAATTCAACTACAAAGTAACAAGTTTGCTACAGGTGTGGAGAACAAGGCTACAGGGGACTCAAAACTTAATAACAGCCATGGCTAAGTGCCTGATATATTGTAATCTTTGTCTCTAAACATACAGAACATACAGACAGGGTCTGACATACTTGTGAATATATGAATCTATACAGGAGTAACCTTTTGCAAATGTGCCTGTCTTTGATGTGTGAACAGTAATATATAGATTTAGGCCAGCCTAAAAGCGTTGCTCCTGGGCCGGGTTGTTCAAAGCCTGATGAAGATGACCCAGAAAAAGGTAGAATTTTGCTTTGAGTTTTGTAACTTTGCGGTGAGGTTTCTGTATATTGTTTGGCCTTCTGTTTTGAGTTTTAATAATCACCATATACACAAAACAAAACAGCAAAAAGCATTTGTATAGAAGAAAAAGTTATAATTCGATTAACTTTTAATCCTGGGTTAGCGTAAAC
>Ga0126339_10000090_pt1 | contig 33345 bp, 25 predicted proteins | sample OrbTmetagenome_2_FD_92532 | JGI IMG/M metagenome (GOLD analysis project Ga0126339, IMG submission 92532) | Coral microbial communities from Petempiche,Puerto Morelos, Mexico - Orbicella T R C metagenome | ecosystem: Host-associated > Invertebrates > Cnidaria > Coral | place: Petempiche,Puerto...
CCCTGCATTCTAGCTGTCATAAGTCTGCTGTTGATTGGTTTCCACTCTAAGAGGTACTTTTCCAATCCTTTCTTGAGTATGATGACAACTCCCTCATGGTGCTGGTTGTCATCCCTGCCAGCATACAGCACAGTTTCTCCAGTTGATGTCTTCACTCTTCCAGAACCTGTCCACCTGCTCTCACGGACTCCTAGAATATGCAAGCAATAGCGCCTCATTTCAACTGTAACTTGAGCCAGTTTCCCCGTTTGATACAGGGCTCGTACATTCCAAAAACCTATTCTGGTCTTAGTCTTGGTGCCTAGGACTTTCATAATCCTGTCAGTGGCTTCTATGCGGATTTCACCACTGCCATTCATCCGTGTCATTTGAGGTGACTCTGAAAGGCCACGGCACACAGTTGTGGTTGTATCCTCTGCTACTGTTTCTGTAACATAATGTTCTTTTACAGGACAGGGTTGTTGGCCCTGTGCCAAACCCCCAACCTGGAGGGCCAGGGGATCACTTTTTGTCAGGCCCCTATCCTTCGACCTGTCCGGCATGGGTGGCCCTACCAGGAGTACAACACTCCAGCCGGCATAGCTCTCCGGGTTAGTGGGACACACAAACCACCCTACCACGATAAGGTAGTGATCCCATAAGGGTGGACAGTAGGGTCTCCCCTGTGCCTTTTTGCATTTGGCTCTTCACCAATGGATGTATCATTCTCTCCACCCTTAACCTGTTCCATTACCTGCAAAGGATGGCATGGCAGCATTCCTAGAAAAAATACCATCATAATATTATTAATTTCCATCCCCTTGCAAAACGATATCTATCCAATATGAAGAACTTGGTTGGTCAGAGATGGATTTAACCAATCTAGCACTAGTATCATCTCAAACTCTAGTTAAATCTAAGTTATCAGCAATCCCAATTTCCAAAGCAACACCAAGCAAGAAACAATCTTCAGATACATGCTTCCTAATGATTTCAATTTGAAAAACATGTTCTGGATGATCTGCATCTTAATCATCAGTTTCAATTAAAGTCAACGTCGGAAACATAGCTATGCATTCCTTTTTCGAAATTGTGCTTTTTTCAGAAAATTACGAAGTTTTCAATATTTTGAAATTCTCTCAAAATCCGACTGTTCAGAAATGAAACAAAATCTATGCATAACGTAATGCGGATTTAAATTAAAGTATCAAATCAATGAAAAAAATCCCGATAAAGTAATTTCCCTGGGAGCCTTTGCATTTTTTCAGTATTAGTCAAATGACCATGGGCGTGGCCTGTTGACGTCATCACTAGTGTTACTGATCATGAAAGAGTTAGAACACCTGAAATAACTCTGAACTAACTAAAAGTGATGAGGTTATACGAGAATAACTTTTCCTTAGCAATGGCTTGAAAAGATCAGTTAATGGGCCCTTAATACCGATAAGTCTTTTCATTCCTTGCCAATTTGAGATTTTTCTTCACTTTTAAGCTTAAATTTTCTGCCTTAAAACTGGAACTATTCATGATGCTCTAGATATTTTGGTTAAGGGTGGCCCATTTTCATCTAATTAAAAGCATGACTCAACAAAAATAATGATACAAGCACTTAAACATTACCATATGGAAAGAAGGATATGTATTGCACAATACAAGATCAAATTATTTTCCGAACAATGAAATTTTTATACCCCTTAATTGATATTTTTTAAGATGTTGAGCTACGCATGGACAGTACTGGGAACAAATCAACAGCACACACTGAACAATTTCACAACTTATAATTATTGTCAAAACAGTGATTTGATTCTTGGAATTGTTTGCCAAAGGTGACACAATTTCAAAGAGAAAATTACATGACCTAAAGTGCAAGGCAACCATACATTCTACACATACTTGTTGTATTTTGGCTACAGTCTTCATGTTCTGTATCAGACACTTCACTGTGAGATGGTGATGAACAAGCTGACATTTCATCATCTGCTAAGTAGTCACTACCATCATGATCACTTTGAAGACTTGAGGGTTGACAATTCTTCAACATCTGTGCATCATCAGTGCCTGCAGTGGCCAATCACACCAGAAATATTACAACCAAAGACCTTAATTCATGAGAATTTTGTGAGAAAGAGAGAGTGTGACTGGTCTGACAACACCAACAAGATTGCCAGTAAAGTTTTGGTCCCAGTTGTTCAAAGGGTGGATAACGCTATCTACCAGGTAAATCATTATTCTGTGAATGGTGTAGTTTGTTTTACCAAAAGCATGTTTTATCAAAAGTGAAGCCTTGGAGCTGATGGCTCATAGCTGCCGGAGCGTATCCCAGTTTCTGTAGCATGAAGTGGCTAGGAGTATTTCTACGCCCCCTGGATGGGATGCTAGTCCATCGCAGGTCACTCCCCGGCTATTTGTTAGGTTTCTCCAACAATTCGCCGGTACCCATTTATACTCCTGAGTGGAGAGAGGCATTGTGAGAGTTAAGTGTCTTGCCCAAGAACACAACACCGTGTCCCCTGCCAGGGCGCGAACCCAGACCACTCACTCCGGGGACGAGCGCACTAACCATGAGGCCACCATATAATTTCACAGTTTAACCCAGAGATGTGGATTACTCAAGGGATCTCACTACATTGCTGTAAGGAGATCGATAATGTCATTGTTTTTATCTCTAATATTTTGAAAGTTTCTAGTAACAAAGATGCTGCAGGTAAACAGACCCTGTTTGGAGGTACTGAACCTGACATTGAAAATTTCTGGAAGCTTAAGCTGTTAACGTCGTCAACCAATTAACCGTCTGGTCTGGTCTCAGAAGTGAAACCATGTAAAAAATGGTTAGCAGCCACACATGAAACTGAAAATGGCAAAAGCTTACAAGGCAGACTCTGCTCCTTATCTACAGCATGCTTCAGTTCCAACCAATCAATGTTTTCAGTCCCTGTATCATTGCTGCTTTCTTTTGACAACCTGCACATTGAGACAGAGTGAAAGCACTCAGATTAGTATACCAACATTGTTTGGTTTGTGGCAGACACTTCCTGTACATTTTGTTTCGAGATAAGACAGATAAGCATTCTAAATTACCTGACTTAAATTTATGTTGCCTTAGAAAACTGACTTTGCTACATTTGGATGGAACAAATATCATCAAAAAGTGCCAAGGGGAAACAGCTAATCATTTTAGAATTACCAATGGTCCCAATATACTTTTCAGGTCTAAATAATCTGACTGAATCTTTATTACCTGGTGTTCAAGCCTTGAAGGTAATCAGCCAAGGTTGTATGTCCATTAGCTCTGGCAGCATCCTCTGGTAATGTAGCACTGTCCTTGTAATTGGAAAATACTATTTTTCCAGCAGAAGTACTGAAGACAGTTTTGACAAATTCAAAACCACCAATTTGCGCTGCCTGGTACACAAGTACTTTTAAAACCTGAACAGACCGAGCACCTTTATTCTCACTTGAGCTCATCGAACCTATAGAAAGAGACCCATACCAGACACATTTAATTCTATGTACATACAGATAATTGTAATAATCAATTTAATTGTTATATTTTCAGCATATTTACAGCTCAATTGGAGCTATATTTTGCTTAGTCCACGAGTTTTGCACATTGAAATAGCTGGTGCCCTAATCAGAGTTTTCAGATTTGCCTGTCCTCTGTTCCTAGAATCAATTGAATAAAATTACACTTGGAAATATGAATATAAAATTGCATATTACAAAGCAAACCACATACTGCAATGAGTTACTAAAGTTTCTATCTTTGACTTTATATTTGTGGCTAAATATCATTTAGGCTAGGTTAAACTCGAGCTAATGCAGCCAGCTAGCGTGCCCATCCAGCTAATATCATTTAGGCAAGTTAAATATGAGCTTATGCAGCCAGCGGTTTCCTCGTTTGGGAGTACATGACCTGTGGGACGGCCTTCAGGGGTTTTGCAGGGGTTTATGGTTCATTGCATAATTGTTTTAGTGTATTCAGCTGATTGTTACAGATCAGTTGCACTGCTTTGCTCGCAAATCATTGTGCATTCTTGAAGGCACCAGTTCCCAAGCTCACCTATTTGTGATGAGTTTAATACATAGTAAACATAATTACGAAAGATATACGTGAACTGTGATTGAAACATGAAATGAATGAAATGATCTTCTCATTGTGTAAACCATTGTGTGAACCATTTAGATAATTGCCTTGTTTAGCCTACACAATCTAATTTGTTTAAATATGCCTTTGTTCTTTTACCTATCAAAGAGCTACCTATGAGCTGCCTTCTTTGCCCTTTGTTTACTGGCCAATAAACAAGGCAACAAGTACTGGACTAAAATATAATGTAGTTATGATCGAGCACAGGCCACTCATTGCCATGGTCACAACAAGCTGACCCAAGATGAATGCCACGCATGTGACTTTGGTAATCGCTTGACATGCAGTGACATAAGAATGGGTATACACTTTATCCCTTTGTATCCTAACCTAAACCAGGCAATACAACTGAGACAACAATGGGCATTTTATATGCAACCAAACATTATATCGTTATAACTACCACTTAAGTTGACTACAAAGTACAAAGATAGTTTCATTCATTACATTTACTACATGTATAACCATCCACAACACCTAGTTTAGTTGAAATTCTGAGCTCCTCTATATTTACCACCTTGGATTGAGACAATATTGATCTACGAACTCCCTTGGTCCATAAACACAAGTTACATGTTCATGCTGTTTCAACTTTATATGGTAGTTTTATGTTAACATTTGCAGTTAAACTGTTTTAATCTTTTTTTTTCACATTTCTTTTCATTTAGTATCGACTTATTTACGATACACACTCACTAACCATCTAACCCCTTCATTCATTTGATCTGCAACAAACCTTCATAAATATATAATATTTTATGTTTAAAGCCTCAGATGAAAGATCAGAATGATGAAAAAAACTGATGGAAAAATTAAATTAGAAATATGAAACTGCACTTATTTGTTTGGTTGACCAGTTGCTGTTTAACCTCGACAACAATAAAGTCACTGGCCTTGTTTTTATAGACTATAAGTCAGAAGGCCTTCGATCTGATTGACCACCATCTGCTATTATCGAAACTGAAGGTGCTTCGTGTGAGTAGAGCAGCAGCTCTGCATAACATCCCAGTTTTATGCCCTATGATTGTAGTCTACAACATCAATACCTATAGAGAGCCGGCTCAGCTGTTCATCACTACTGGTAAAGAGATCTTGTCAGTAGAAGGGACCATGCAGGGAGATCTGCTCTCTATGACTATTTACGTATGTATGTATGTACTATTTACGCTCTTAGCATCCAGCCTCTGATCAAGTGCTTGCAGGCGGCATCTACAGTAAAGCAGTGCTGGTTCGCCAATGATGCAAGTGGGGCAGGTTCTGCCACAGAGATAAAGATGTGGTGTGATACGCTGACTACCCTGGGTCTGGATTTTGGCTTCTTCCCGAATGATAAGAAGTGCTTGATTATTGCAAAGCTGGACAAGAAGGGAAGCGTGAAAGAGGTATTCAAGGAAACGAACGTTACTGTAACGGTTGAAGGGAAGAAACATCTGGGTGCAGTGATAGGCTCACGAGAGTATTTGGACAAATACGTCACTGGTGTCCGAGTGGGTAGGAGAAGTAGTTAAATTGGCAGAGCTCGCCCAGGCGCAGCCACAGGCATGCTATGCTGTCTACACTTTCAGTTTAAAACATCAGTGGACTTACTTTCTAAGAACACTACTGGGCATTCAGGACCTACTAGAGCCACTGGAGAATGCAAAGTCTCAAGTGCTTATTCCAGGGATAATGGAATGTAACTGTGAACAGTTAGATAGACATCCTGGAACTTCCAGTCTGCCTGGGAGGCTTGCGCCTTGGAAACCCAAGCCGGGAAGCAAGTCGGGAGTACACTTCATCAGTCAAAGTGACAACATCCCTCGTTGAGCATATTATGTCCTAAACACACCAGCTGCCAGACGAGTCTCTTGTTAAGTCAGCACAGCAGACAGTCAAGAGTGAAAGAGCAGAACTTAAGGACACAGTAGAGAGGATTAGGGAGAGTGCACTGCCAAAAACCAAGCGAGCACTAAACCCAGCAGCAGAAAAAGGGTCATCGGTGTGGCTGACAGTGCTTCCCCTCCGAGAAATGGGCTTCAACCAGAATAAACGGGAGTTCTGTGATGCTACCAAACTATGCTATAACTGGCCAGTTGATGATATTCCCTCTACCTGTGTTTGTGGGGAAATCTTTGCAGTAAACCACGTCATGATTTGTAAATGAGGTGGATTTGTCATTCATCGACATAATGAGCTGAGAGACCTGAAAGGTGAACTCCTGAATACAGTTTTGAGTGATCTTAAAGTCGGACGCATCCTCCAAGACATCATTGGAGAACAGCTCAGCTGAGGAGCTAACAAGGTTGAATATTCACACACGTGGAACTTTCTGGGAACACCAACGATCGGCTATCTTTGATGTCAGGGTTTGCCACCCAAATGTCAAATCGTAGAGGGACCTAGAGACACAACAGATTTACAGAATGCATGAAAATGAGAAGAAGCATCAATACTAAAGCAGAGTTCCTGACGTTGAACACAGAACATTCACGCCCTTAGTATTCACTACAACCAGTCGAATGGACCAGGAACGCTTGAGGTACCACAGTCGCCTTGCGGAGCTGATAGCCCTAAAGAAGGGGAAACAGTACGCTAAGGCCTTCTGGATCAGAGCAAAAGTGTTTTTTGCACCCTTGAGATCCGCCCTCATCTGTTTGAGAGGTTCTCGGACAACCAGGAGAGTCCCCTGCGATGTGAAGAATGTGGACTTTGATGTTGAAACTGCAGAGGGAGCCATCTATTAGTTCCTTTCTCTTTTTTTGGGCAAAACTCTGATTTTTAACACTGGTTTTTTTTATTTTAGATTTTAGCTTGTTTTTTCTTTAACATTTCTACAACATTTATTCTTTCCTCTGTTAAAAAGAGGGACATGTAGGCTAGGAATTGCCTAGAGTATACACATTACTATCATTTCACATTAACTAACCATTACTTGGGCACATAGCTACTTGATGCTTGTAAATGCTTACAGAGTGAAATTATGTAGGCAGGCTATTGAAATTTTTACAGAAATTATTTTTGGGAAAAACTTAAGCAACAACAGATTTCTGAATTTTTACCAGATACATACACTGTATAAGATTCAAGTTTGTATGAAAAAGTACTCAATAAAGTTTGTTATTATGATTAATAAATTTACTATTATCATTATTATCGTTACCATTATCATTATCAACATTATTACTATTATTATTATTATTATGCATGGGAAGAATGTGAGTTATGGACTTGCAAGTTGGATTTGCAAGTTGGAGCTAGAAGTCGCCAGCCACATAGCCTGTTCCAGGCTCTTAGTGCACCTGCATTAAGTGCTTTAATATCTCCTCTTTCCAGTCAGACATGCCAAGAAAATGTGACTCTTTAATTAGACTAATTCAGTTGCAATCTTTGCAAGGAATGGGCTATGTACGCTAGCAAAAAGTTTCATGTCTGGTATTATAAATACAATTAATACAATTCTACTAGTACACTGATGCAAATGTTAAAATCTGATTGGCTGAGCGATCAAACACTGTAAATCAGCCATTACTGTTCGGTGGTTAGAGGTTGTCTACGAAATGGTAATATTTTTTTCATTTTTCAAAAGTAACAGAGTTTTGATGCAAATGGATATTCAAATCCCTGAGAAGACTAAGGCCCTGTCTACACGTATGTGGATATTTTTCAATCCGCAACTTTTTCTCTCCGAATTCAAAAATTTCCCGTCCACATGTAGCAAAAATATCCGGATTCGCTGCCAAATTTGTCAGATGTGTATTGATGGAAGCCATATCCGGAAAGAAAAAGTTGCGGATTAAAAAATATCCAGATACGTGTGGACGGGGCCTAAAAGAAGAACATTTATGGTTTCTTGACTTCATAATTTGAAATTCTTAAAATAAATGAACATGAAAGGCATACAAATGAGGCGAACGGGTCAATACAAAGCAGAATTGACCCTTTCACCTTGTTTGTATGTCAAACCACTGAAAACTGTAATAACAGCTATAATGACAATTCAATCCGAGTGATCTTTCTAAGGCTCGAAGTTTTATAATGCGTCAAGAAATAACTGGAAACATGTTAACCGTTGTTTGAACTAAATTTCAGTTTGAATTCTATGAAAACAATTAGAAAACTCTAGCTCATAATCTATTATTGTTAATTAGAACAGAAAGTCCTGATCAGTTTTACAGCATAAATCTGTTTTAAGTAAGTAAGTACGTACATGTAAAACCCTTATTTAATCACTATAAGGATTTAAGCAGCAGCTATTGGCATTTGTAACTACACAGTATTACATGAATGCAAGTTACACATGCATGTTGGTAAAATAGACGCAGCATTTCAACGTAACAGATTGCAAGATTGTTGCGCTTAGCATGTTGCACACTTTTTATGGTTGTAATGAAAACCAAGACTCCGAAAGTAAGTACCTAAGACCTAAGACATCAACACGAAGATTCCTTTATTATCTTTATTTAACATGATTTTGTTATGGTTTCTCACCAGAAATAACCAGCTCTGGCTTTAATCTTTCTAATAGCAATAAAGCATCAACCATCAAACGGTTAAAACAAAATTACAAAAATATTTAAAAAATCTTAAAAAACAGTAGTAAAAAACCATACCTGCTTCAGTTATACCAGAATTGTCTGACGTTTGTAAACCACTACATTTGCTTCTCATTTGTTTACTAAACTCCTCAAAAAAGTCAGACTGCAGTTCCTTATTTGTGAGCAACTCGTCAATGAGTTCACTTCCATGGTCAACATACTTGAATGGTGTTGAGCCAACCTCTCTAGATACATTTGCAGACTTCAAAACCAATGTAACTTGTTTCACTCCAGGGTTTTGTGATTCTGAAGTTCAAAATGAATCTCATAAACGTTTAATTCTCATACAGTTAGAGATAAATAATTATTGGCAGTTAATCTATATCATTTGAATAATACAACCAAAGCAATGCTGTACACAGAGTATTAAAGCTCCATTATATTATATTTAACTACAAGTTAACCTGTGACTGTTGCCAGTCCAGTCCGCGCGCAGTCATATTTCGCACCATTTAGGGTCACGTGACCAGTGTGTTTTTCACTAGTGTGGTCGTAAGGTTTTGACCCAAGTTTTAGTGGATTTACGCTCGTTTAATGTGCCTTTTTTGTCCCTTTCACGGTCCTAAGGCTGGACAAGGTAACAAAGTGTATATTTTTGTCCTAAGTTTAATAAGTTTCTGTTTTTTGAACTCTATTTCCAATTTTATTTTCATGTATGTTATGTAGCGTGGTTTGACAAACATTCGCATCGAGTCATTAGTGTAATTTCTGCACTTATTTTAGTTTTACAGCTTCCGTTTCAGGTCAGTAAAGTCTACCAGCCATAACTACAGTGGTTCGTTTAATCTATGTAGTTACATAACCAGAGGGGAAAAGGAGAGAAACAGCTCGAGCTCACAAGGCCTGATAAAAGGCAATCATTATGCTGATTGGATGACAAACAAAAGACTTCTACAACACACCACCGGAAATGAACACTCACAGCCGCAACTATCATTTTGAAAGCTTGAAGAAGGATCATTTCTTTGTGCTACTTAAGTAAGCCCTGTATCAATGAGAGACACCTTCAGGAAAGTACAGGGAGGGCACTACAATCCTAGTCTGTGTACATCTGCCCCGGCCCCTTCCCTCAAAACATTGGGAGAATAACATCCAAGTGTGTAATAACACCAGGGAAAATTGGGTTCTTCCAACCACATAATTTTAAAATAAGGAGACAGGCATAAAAGAACTCCTAGCATGTTGAATGTTTATAGTGGTCGATGCACTTAGCTACAACTCGCTAGTTTTCAAGCATGCCACTTAAACTGAATGAAAGAAACATTGCAAATAAACATAATAGGCTTAAAAATACCAACTGGCAGGAGGGAGACTAGTTGGCTATTTACAAGCATGACTGAAAAGTTGAACTAGGATCTACCAAGAAAAAACTCCAGCTTAGTGGTCATGCAGAGAGGGACTTGAACCCACGACCTCCGGATTTCAAGTCTGCCACCCTAACCACTTGGCCACGCTGCCTCCAGTAAGCGCACTTTCAAACATGCGAAATTGCGAGAAAAGTAATTAGTCATATAATACATAGGTAGGAAACTTATCTTTCAAGCTGTATAAGGCTCGTTGTTTTTTGTTTTCACCATTGGTTAATTGTTTTGGCTCATTTTTCTTGTGAGAATCAGATATGAAACCAACATTTCATGACTACGCTTGACAGTGGGTATGTTGTTCAGTGAAGTTCATTTCTGTCCAAGATGATGCTTTTGGCATTAAATAAAATACTCCATGGATTGGTGTCCAAAAAAAAAGAAAATCATATATCCCTCTTTCTTTCTTATTCTTTCTTTCTTACATGACTGGATTTATGTACCAAATGAGCTGAGTCACACACTATTTTATGACTTCTTAAGGCCTAAAAATCACTCCAAGCGATGGAAAAAGAGGAAGAGCCCAAAAGAAAGATAATATTGTACAAGTATGAGAAGGAAAAAAATAAAAAAATAAAAAAAACCAGATTCCTCAACTTTGGAGACGTTTTCATTGATTCAGACATATACATGTATACACGTTCTTGTGAGCTTATTCTATCTTTAACTTCCCACCTTCTCCTCCCCCCTAAAAAAAATAAATTGTGGAGACATTTAAATCATTACTTCTGAGAGACGAGGGTCATTTTTTGTTGGGCTGCTGTTGGATATGCCAAAAAATATTGTACACACAAGATCAGAAAACTCAAGATCAGAATAATGCTTAAAACTAAACTCACCTGGAGCAAAACCAGACAAGGTATATGGGTTTATCTTCTCTAACTCTACTTTTCCCAAATCTTCAAAATGGGCCACATGAGAAGTGACATTCTCAGGTAAAGGTTCATGTAAAAGTAAAATTACATCTGGTCTACCCTGCTTACAGAGAAAAGGAATAATTATAAGTTACAAAGTTAAATCAAAATGACTTTAAAGCCAACTTGTGATATCTGAAACGGACATATTTAAGGTAAACATACTGGTTTGACAAGGGTGGTCAAAAAGATTTTGAGCAGTTTGTATGTTGCGTTACACAACAGAAACTTTACAACAATCATTAATTTAATCATTCGCATTATTTAGGTGGAATACTTGTCTATGAGCTGTTTTGATTGTTACTAAAGATGAAGTAATGAGCCATAACAAAAAACTGAATGTGTTATTTACAAGTACACAGTACTTCATAGGTAGCAAATTATCAATCATCAACTTAATTTCTATCAAATGAGAACAAATCCACATTTTATTTTGTCTCCTTGCCTTTAAAATTAGCCTTGTGAGTTGAGGGCTATTCTGATATCAATGTTTCTGTCCTGAGTTATTACCAACATTTTCATTTGTTTACTGCACTAAAAAATCTCCTTGAATCAGAGGATTGAAATTACTCACACAAGAGCACGTCCCAAACTGACCAAAATGGAGAATCACTAAAGTTTTAGAGCTGCAAACCATGCATGCACTTTGTCAAATGACTCTTATGAGTACATGCCAAGCGATCTCCTGACTACAGAGGAGAGTGAGATAGAAAAACCTGTCCAGAATCTAAAAATATCCATGAATACATGTAGATAACATGGCGGGTAACAAGAGTCATTTGGTTAGCAAATTGAGTGATTTCCTACCGAAGATAAATGCCAATTGAATCCTCAGTCACTTGTTATGTCGACAATCAATAAACAGTTTATACCTACTTGTGATGAATTTAAAGAATGATATTTTTTTCATGAATAATTTGTAGGCTGCACATTAGCAAAAGCTGGGCGATGTGAGGCTGGCGGGTTGAGGTCAGCGATTCGAATCACGTTGTGGGACTTCTTTTTCTTTTTATTTGAGCTACTAACAGATGGTTTCCACTTTTATAGGTTTTGACAATAAAAATGACAGTATGGAAATTTGAAAACGGAAGAAAAACACTTCTTGAGTGTGAAAGTTCTGGTTAAAAGCCGCTGTCAAAGCGGTCTAGGGAAAAAATAAAACCCCCCCCCCCCCCTTGTATACCAAATGGTCTTTAATTTGGGAGCACTTGTTTAACTCCAAACACTCAAGATCAGTTCAGTGCTTTGGCAGCCATTCTGTTCACAATGGTCCCCCACTCCCAAAATACCCTGATCAGCAGAATTACCACCAAAAAACGTTTTACAACACATCAACTGATCTACTGACTGACCAAGCGAGTGAATTTTTTTTCTCAACTAACTGCTATAACTCATTTTAGCTACGCTATCACTCGTTAACTAGTGAGACAATCTCAGATAGTGCAAAGTGCAATGGCTCTGGTACAGTAGTCACACAGATCCTAACCCCTGCCGTTCTCTCCCTTGGTTGTCGATTTGGCCTTTTCCCCTTTGCAGAATATGAGTGGAAAAAACTTGATAAGACATACATGTAATCTTAGCAGTGTGTATATTTCATGTTTGCATTTTCTTTCAAGACCCAAAACTAACTTGCAATTACCGTTTGTCAAGACAGCTTTGAAATTTATTGAGGTGTTTTACGTTGAGTTTTGTTCACTGCGTTTTCAGCAAATTGCTTTACCTTGGAAGTTGGATTGAAGGGTTGGCGGTTCGAATCCTGGTGAGGGCAGCTTTCTTTTTCTTGTTTTTCACCTCTGAGCTATTAAGGGATAGTTTGATTTTATAAAGGAAAATAAAAATGGTCAAGCCATAAACGGAAAAGTAATTACAAAAATAAAAATGAGATGATATGGAAATTTCAAATAATTCTTCACGGAAAAAAACACTTCTCAAGTGAAACCCTCACACCTAATTTTTGGCAAAATTTCAGTTAAAAACTGATGACAAAGCTATCGATGGATCGAATTATACAACCACCTTTGTTGCATACCAAAATTAATAATCTTCAATTTGGGAGCACTTGTTCCACTCCAAACACGAAAGATCAGTTTATTGCTTTGGTAGCCATTCTGCTCAGAATGGTTGGCCCTCTCACGAAATACCCTGGTCGGCGGAATCACCACCCAAAAATTGTTTACGACCCATCAACTGACTGACTGACTGACTGATTGATGGATGGAGCGAGTGAATTATTTCTTCCCCAACTAACTGCTAAAACTCATTCTAGCTACGCCACACTAGCTATCACTCTTTAAAAATGAGCAGCATGTAAGAGTCCTGCCAATGAGTTAAATCAGAGTGTAGCAAAAATGATGTCCAACTGTCAGAGGCAATTTTCCTTTCTGTTTCTGATGACATAAAAAATTTCTGGAGGGGGACATGGGGGGGCTCTGAACACCGCAACACCGCAGAAAAAAATTAACAAACACCTCATCTTTGCAAGAAAAGTCAACAAAACACCGTCACCATGACAACATATATTTTGAGCCCCATGATTTGAACATCTACACTTGACATGAAATTTCTATACCTCAACAATTTTCCACAAAATAAACACATTTACAATGCTTGTCATTGCCTTTGTGTTGATGCTGCTGATGTCTGTATAAATTTTCCTGTACTTAATGGTACATTTTGGTTGTATGAAGATCCATGACTGAGAAGTTGACCCAAAAAGCTACTGCTTCCGAGTGATCAAAAATGACATTTCCAGGAAGTTGCGTGTAGTGACGGAAACTAGTATTTTCACACAAATGAACTACGTAGTTCAGTTTCTTTGATTTTTGGTCTGAGAAAGATCAACCAAGAAACCACAGCACCACATATTATTTCATTTCACCAAAACAAAGCGTGATAAACACAAACACTGCACACCACAGGGTTTGAGATCACTGCGATTGCAACACCGCAAGTTTATTTGCAGCATCACTGCATTAGAAAATACTCAACACACTGCAACACTGCAAAGCCCCATGTCCCCCTCTTTATGGAGATTAGTGCCATTTTTTAGTGTGAACAACATCTGCATTCTTAAACAGCTGCACAAAGGTCTTTACTAGTTTGTATTTGATGTAGTTCAAAGATCAAACTTTTCAACTTGCACGTGTAATTAAAGTTACTATAGTTCAATTGATCCATCCATTGCAAATTTCACTTCCCTCACAGACATAAGAGTTAGTAACAAAGGGCTCAAAGCTCAACTAAATTATTTTTAAACAAAACAAAAAACAATAAATAAAAATTAATAACAATAACAAAATAATAAAAAAATTAGATTCTATAATTTTAATGGCAACCGACCTCCAATTGACTAGAACATGTCACCCATTTTGCACGCTCATATCAGTTTGTTTAACAGTCAGATCAGTGGCAGATCAGTGTTCTAATCAGAGTTTAAACTTAGTATTTAGCTAGTTAATAATAATATACACCACTTGTTAACTTGTGACACCTGAAAAATGGTACAGTAAAAACCTGCATGTAAAAAAAAAACTACATTTTATGAGGTCTTGTAAAATAGGTTCTTGTATTTTGGGATAGCTGTTGGCAATTTAGGCCACTTAGGCTATTAATTTCTATGAAGGAGATACAATTGTTGATTACCAGAAAAAAAATATTTATCATAATTCAAATGTAACCCACATATAGCTAGGAACCTGCTTGATCTTGCTTCCTTAAACAGGTTCTTATGTTTTTGCATATTAAAATGGCAAATTTCTGCTAGCAGGTTCTTACATCATGCTAGTGCATTTTTACTGTATCACTGATACATAATGCACTTTCAAAAGGGCCAGTATTGAGCTGAATGAATATTTTCACTATTGCAACAAGCATTAACAGTGCTTGAACCTAGCTAAACCATTGCTTGAATCTACCTAGCTAATGTTTTCTCTCAAGCTTAGCTATAAATGAAAATATGTTAAATGCTACAATTGTGTAATCATAAATCTATGGATGAGCTACTGGAATCTTTTAGGAAGAAACTTAAAACATATATCATCAGTAAGTATTAACTCTGTTACTAAATAAGGCTTGTCATTAATTACTTTATCTAAACTAGTTGTCTGGTGTCTCTTGTGAGGGACCTTAAGCTTACAAGCACTGTGGTTTTTATTAGGTTCCCTCGCCATTGTGTTTTTCTATCCTTTAATATATAAATTGTAGTTTTGTATATTCATTGTAATCTTGTATCTTAATTTTTGGAATTTATTAATCATTGCACTGTAATTCTATTTTTGTTTGTATGGCAAATCAAAAAATGAAAAAAAACAAAACAAAACAAAACAAATTAAATTAAAATAAAGAAGCTAAAGGCTTCCCATGACTTGATAGTTTTACACTCCATGTTTACCATTAATTTTCTTTAAAGTGGCCAATTTAGACAATGAGTTTTGTTTACATTACTGCTTCACTAGACAATTATGACATGGCTAATGGGCCTCGTATTAAAGAACATTGCATCAATGAAGCTGCCTTTAAAAAAAATGAAGAATTCAAGAAAGATTTTAAATTTTAAGAAGTAGGAGGCAGTTGGAATCATAACTGAATACCTCTTGCCAAAATAGCAAAGTCCAAACCTAAATTACATTCTTTCTCCTTATATTACACATTTTACTGATAACATCTCTTCAATACCTTTGTGTATCCCCAAGAAGGATGTATCTTTTTAATAAGGTCTGCAACAAGAGGACAGAACTATATTGTTTCATAATGTTAAACATTTGTCAAGGCGACAGATAAAAGGTGAAAAGGTAGGGGGCTCATTAAAACATTTAAAAATTAAAAGTCTAGTTCAGTAAATCAAGAAATTTATTAAAGTGACTTAAAGTACTAGCTGGCCATGACCACAAGTGGTTAACAATTATCTACAAAATGTAAAAGGTAAAATCTCTAAAAATTAGGATAAACTGTTCATTAGAACATTTTGAACAAATAAAAATAGTTATAAATTTTGAATAATGCTAAATTTTGACCATAAGCCCTCCTGAAAATAAGTAAAGTTAAACATTTGTCAAGGCAACAGATAAAAGGTAAAAAGGTAGGGGGTTCATTAAAACACTTAAAAGTTAGAGATTCCGTTTTAAACAAGACATGAATGTAACATTGTTAAATATTCTCTATAAACCAGTTATTAGAATCAGGACAATGCAAGTTCTGAGTAGATGTAACTTAGCGGTAATTACCTCCTGACTGACCATTGTTGTGATCTACACTATGGTGTTCCACAGTAGACTCATATGCAGAATCTACACCTTTGGCATTTGACATGGTTTTTACCAGCTACAAAGCAATACACTGAAATGTTAATTAATCATGAAAAAGAGAATTTTCATGTCTATCACTTCTATGTAACTTCTTAACTGCGATGTCTAGTTCAGTAAATCAAGAAATTTAAGTGACTTAAAGTACTAACTGGCCATGGCCACAAGTGGTTATTATGTACAAAATGTAAAAGGTAAAATCTCTAAAAATTAGGATAAAATGTGCATTAAAACAAATACATTATATAAAATAGATAAATGAATTAATATATACATTTTGAACAAATTAAAATAGTTATAAATTTTGAATAATGCTAAATTTTGACCCTAAGCCCTCCCGGAAAATAAGTAAATCTCAGATGTAAAACTCCTTCCAATAACATAAAAAACCAAAATATTAATTTTCTGTACTGAGAGCGCAATTTACTTTTACAAGTGGAACCACAATAATAAAAATGAGAATGCTAAGAAGGGTTATACCATGTTTACTTGGGTTTCGAGAGGGCTAAAATAGAGTCATCCATTGTCTGGAGAGGGCTTTCAAAACTGAATCTAAAATGCCTCCCTTGTGCGACATTTGTATGTGCTGCCTTTCATGGCAAGAACTTTTGCTTCACTGGAATAAACTGACTGTCCCACTGTGAGCTGGCAATGAATGTTTATAAACAGATGACATATTCCTTGAAAGATGTTCTGAAATCTAGTTTCTAATGAATGAAGTTTCACCAACATATTTTTTTGTCACATTGTTCTCAATGGATGAGATACACTAGTACTAATTTGCACTTACTAAAGATTTACTGTGAATTTGTCCTTAACAAGTACTACATGTACAACTAATTATTATGATCTAAGAAAATTAAAAGGCTTGTGGACAAGTGTGACCTTGTGTGATTTAAATACTCAGATTTGTAAGCATTCTGAAATGCCCTTTGAAACATACTAGCAAAAGTATGGCTTGGTGCAATAACAACACAAGTTCATGTGGCTTGCTCAACACAACAACTTTATTCTCTAAGCATCTTGGGTAATACAATAGCTTAACACAACTTCCGGTTACGAATATATTACACCCTTGATGTATGGCACTGAAGCATATAATCTCTTCCCATTTTGTGATTCTTCTGATACTCTCACATCAGATTCAGTGTCCAGTATTGTCCAATCTGTAAATAGTTGTTCATGGCATTCTAAGCTTGCTAAACATGTTGAATTTGCTTTATGCTGTCATCTTCCTCAGGAACCAAGGTCTGAGCTTGACTGAAGTAGCAGAGTGTTAACTATATAGCTCTTTTATGTTTTAGATAATGGTTGGAATAGAAATTCAGGAAGTGATCAGTATTAGCCTGTTTCCAGAACACAGTGACCTTAGTTGAATCATCTTGGTTCACATGTTACAAGCAGGTGTCAATGAATGGAATCCTGCCATTCTTTTCTTCCTCCAAAGTGAACTGGATATGAGGATCAATGGTATTTGTGTGATCAGAAAAAGGGCCCACTGCATGTTCATGAAGTTTGATCCAGTTACGAAAGTCTCATTTGAATTATATAAGGACAATGGCTTTGAGTTAGCCAGCATCTATGACAATGTAACTTTTAGCCAACTCATGACCCCAATGAACACGTTAAAAACCTTCATAGCAGTCACATTTTAATTGGTTGAGCGAAACAAAATATTCCACTTTTAGAAAACAGCCCAAAGATATGTGCACTGATTGGTTCAAAATTGGATTTCACCTATAACTTGATAGAAACACGGAAAAGTTGTCATAGTCACATTGTTCATTATTTTCTTCGGGCTGTTTTCTAAAAAAGATTGAAAGTATTTTCTTCATATTTCTACCGAGTTATAGAAACACTCAAAAGGTCTGGAAACACTAGCCTATCGGCCTATTGGCCTATCAGTTCATGTTCCCACCACATTTCCCGTTCTCCCAACTTGACCTTGTGTTTCTATGAATTGAAATTACAACACAGAAAATAAATATTAAAAGTTTTCCACTTCATGCCCTCTGAGTACAAGAAATTATTAATATTTTGTAATTATAAAAGAACCAGTTCTTCTATTTGCTTTTTTTTATGAGAACTAAACTGAACTCAGAGCTTGCCTGGGAAACTCTTTCTCTGGTCTCATTGTTGCAGGTTTGGACTGTAAAATGCTGGAGTGTTGTTGCCGTTGGAAGCCCTTCCTGACCAAAGCTTCCTTGTTCTACAGTTTCAGCACACAACTCCTCTTGATGAACATCCACTGTCATCAAAACTTGCTTCTGTGATTGATAATCATCTGCACACAAAATATTTCTGTCAACCACAGACTGTTAGTATTTAAGGACGGTGCCTACTTTTGTTGGTGCGTACATGTTCTGATATCACGCAAGCCATGGTTTAAGTGCCACGCGCGCACTGGAGTTGACATTGACGTAATCAACTACACTAAAGTACACGACTAAAATGAAAGCAAAATTTTCCTACTGTGACCAAATCAAGTTTAATGAAGCTGTACTTAAACCAGGAATGCCAGAATAGCAGCATATCGCTAACCACTTATTGCTTACGTCTTCTGGCTGAAAACTTGGCTGTTATCTGTCGAAAATTATACTTAAATCCAACTGTAAACATGCACTTGCTGATGGCGTAGTATGCGCGCAAAACAAGTGCAAGATACACAAATGTCTTACTTACTGGGGAGGGGACAGGAAAACATGTAAGGGGCAGTCCGTAAAAGTTTTCAAAAAAGATGAATAACTTTAAAAAATGCATGGTTACCCCTACATTTTGTTATGAAATGGAAGTGGCAAGCCTATTCAACACGTGATTAGTTTCTGGTTGTGAGCAAAAGGTATTTAGACTGTATTTTAGTTGAACCAGAGGAAGGCTGTCAGAGACACTAAAAGCACTGTTGCAACAATTTTGTTATTAAAAACATACCAAAAATGGTTTTTATGTTACCATTTTCCATGTAGTTAAAGATCTTTTTAGATGAGTTTGCTTTTCTGTATGTAAAGGCGAATTCTAAGGAAATCTGTGAAGAAATATCCTTACTTTTTTTTTCAGAAAAATGCTGATGTCAGCATTTTTGTTGAGATTCAAGGCTAATTATCTCGAAAAAAAGTGTGGCTACCCCAGTTTTTCTTTGTGAACTCCAATAGCCCTTGCAAAGATCTACTTGTTTCCGCACGGCCCTAACCTGATGCAAAAACCTCTGTATTTAGTAGGCACCATCCTTAGCTATGAACGTATAGTCACTGCGTGCAGTTATAGCATAACAATCTACAACATAATACAATGAAAGTGCTCCATGAGCAAACCCATGAAAATCCCAGTAAATGCACAGATCTCCCACTTCAAGCTCTTTGGGTGCTGTGTGTGAACATTTTATATCTAACATTCAGTTGCATAACAAAGCGTAAAAGTAGGAGTTTGAATAGGAATGTAGGAATCATTCATAACAATTCAAAATATCAGAAATATGGTAAAGAAATCCTATACAAATGACTTGCTTTGCCTCTTCTGCATTACCTACACATCCAGTGGGTGAAGGGAAATTGTTCACCGCATTGATGGAAAAGACTTAAACTGTGAGATTTACAAAATGAAATTCCAACTCAGCAGGCATTTTCCTCCAATAAAGGGAAGCTCAATGTTTAGAACAACTATCAAGTATGCTCTACGTGGAATCTTAGGGTGATCAGAGCTTTTGGGACAAATTTATGGCTGGTTTCCTTCAGTCCATTTGTTGGGCTTGAGGAATGATATATGAGCAAACAAAGTTTGTTGCTGTTATTGTTGAAGAACAATGAAACTAAAACTTGCTGGAATCACTTTGAAAGAGCCCCAAAATTCCACAGAAACACAAGAAGCACACAATAGAGAATAGGCAAAGTAAATCGTTTATATTGAATTTCTTTTCCATATCTCTGATGTTTTGAATTGCTATGAACAATCACGACATTCCCATAAAACTCTTATATTTAAGTTTTGAGGAACAAAAAAGCCCAACTACTAAACTCTTTTGCTAAATATTTCACGATGTTTTTTCTTTCCCTGATAACCATTTAATATTTCTGTCTTAAGTGGTAGGCACAGTGGCCTCATGGTTACTGCCCTTGTCTCCGGTTCAAGCGGTCCATGTTCGAGCCCTGGCCGGGGACATTGTGTTCGGTCTTGGGCAAGACGCCTTACTCTCACAGTGCGTCTCTCCACCCAGTTGTTTAAATGGGTACTGGTGAATTTAATGCTGGGGTAACCCTGCAATGGACTAGCATCCCATCCAGGTGGGAGTAGAAATGCTCCTTGTCGCTTGATGCTACTGAAACCGGGATAAGCTCTGGCCTGATGAGCCACTTGGCTTGTATAAAGACTTAACCTTTAACCTACCATTTCAGTCTTAAACCATCATATGCAACACTTGAACAATACAAACATTATAACCAAAAATGAGTCTCTGAGTGCTTAGGGAAGACTGGGCCCTAGTAGTTCTAATAAACTTGAGCAAAATCTACCCATACAACCCTACTTTAAAATTTCAAAGTGGCTCTTATTAAACATTCAAAGCAAAAGTGATTAAAAGGTGAAAGCTAATTAAGATAGATTTTGAGCTATTTTTGAAACAGGCAAAATTTCACGTTTTCTTACTTTACCAAACATCTGTCTCACAGACAAGCTGTTTGTGTAAGAGACTTACTACTCTCGTAGTCTCTAGTACTGTATGTCCCTCTCTCCACCCATAGGGTGTGTAAATGGGTACCATCAAATCTATGCTAGGGGTAACCCTGCGACGGACTGGCAAACCATCCAGGTGGAGTAGGGATACTCCTAGTTGCTTCATGCTACATACAGAAACTGGAGAATGATAGCATGATGGGCCACTAAGCTCAAATGTAGTCTTCACTTTTAACCTATCTTATAACCAACCTTGTAGCCACTTAATGTCTCTAGGTGCAACATCTCTGGCATCTTCCATTGCTGAATCAAATTCTTCTTCAGACAAACCAAATGTCTGTTGTATGAAAACAGATTGAAATTAGATCACTGTTCAGTAAAATTAAAAATACTGTTAGTAATAATTTGATTGGGCACCCCCCTTCCAATAAGCATCCCTTTTCTAATGGGCACTCCCACTTGATCATGAGTGCAGCTTTGCTTAATTTGTGCCCCTATTCTGTAAGCACAACTAAAATTATAACTGCATGACCACATCGAAAAATGACTGGTTTAGAGAAGTCAATTCTATTCTGGCTGTCTGATCTGAGGGTGACCTGAAAGTGACCGCTAAAGGTAGAATGTGCCACATGCGCAGTGCCTGTAAGAGAGACCTGATCCAGAAAATTGAAAGATATTTGCTTCTAATGCAAATGTAGCAAATGTTTAGTTAACGCAAAGTGTTGTCTCTAGAAATGTGGGCCCTGTTTCTGCACTGCTTTTATTAAGATTTTCCACTTTGGAAGCAACTTTTGAGCAACATGACAAACTTGCATAAAACCTGGACATCCAATCCTTTCCTGTGTGTTTACTGGACAAGCATGTATTATAAGCAATTGTAAACTTTAAGTGTGATTTCTTTGTGATACTTGATAACTACCGGTATTCTTTTTTATACCCAAATTTCAAAAAACAAATGTGCACTGCCACAAGCCTGCCATTCAAATGTATGGATGAGTAAACAAAATAATATAAACTGAAAAAATGGAACAATACTCACCTTAGAGGGAGTCTCAATATCTAGGGTAGTACAGAAAAAAAGTACACATTATTACTAACAAAACTGCAACAAACAATAAGAAAGATACAATGCTCTGTCACCAGCAAAGGCCAAATTGTTAGTCTGAACCATGACCTCCCAGACACCCATTAACCACTCTAACCGTACGATGGAGCTACCCTGTATATAATTATATGATTTATGGAAAAGAAATAACTTAAGGTAATAAAGCAAAAGTATCAGCAATGTTGGCTATAGTAACACTCCTCCAGAAAGCCATGACATCTAACTTCAGAAAAAAATTAACCTCATGCTAATAAGAAATTTATCTAGTACAGTCGTTGTTAATACAACTTCTTGAAAATTTGAAATTTATTCAAAAATACTTAACACTACCTGTCCAGTCAGATGAATCTCCACCCACAGTCTCAGCACTAAATATAGAAATTAAGCTAAGTAAGCTTCCAGTGGATGGTGGTAAACAAGTCAACATTTCTTAAGTGCACATACAATGTATAGTGCTTAGTAAATAACCCAGTTACAAAGACAATGAGATAAGCTTTAATTAAATGATACATAGTGCTGATACAGGTGGCTTGTAGCCAGTATTATGAAAACAACAACAGCAACAACAACAACAATAAGAAAAGCCAACCATTTTATTTTGCTAGATTTACAAGTAAGGAAAAAACAGCATTAAAAACAATAAAATTATTAACTTAACTTAAGCAAAACTCAGAAGAGTAAGAAAACTAAACAAGTTGAGGAGATCATAGGGGATCCTTTCGTTACCAATACTGTTCACTAATAATGTCAATTGCAGAGAAACAGCTAACATCTCCAAAGGAAAAGGGGCCATCCAAAATCAACCTGCAGGATTCCAGAGTTAGATCTCTGTGATCTAAACCTTAACTGGGAGCAGGCTTTGCACTTTGCAAAGAATCATCAGGAATAAAGTGATCTTATCAATACCTTCTTGATGATGGCAATGATGATAATAACAATAATTTATAATGATGGTGGTGGTGGTGGTGGAGGTGGTGATAGGTGTGATTGTGATGGCAATGGCCGTGGTGGTGATGGTGATTTGGGAATGGTAATGTCAATCATGATGACAGGGTTTTCCTGAAAATTTGAAGTGGGCAGCAAATGATTTGTAATAGCTGTCACGCAGCATTCAGAACCTCCAACCCAAGACCAGAGAGATGATTTCTGTTGTAATTAGACTCCTATGAAGCACTTTTAATTATCTCATGTCAAAAGCATCATTCCCCTCACAAAATTCACTTTATTTTACATACACCATAACCACTTTACAATCATGTAACCTGTGATGATGATGATAACGGCAATGTCAATAGTGACAACAATGATTAAGATGGCAATAAATATACCCATGGAGGCACAATAGTGAAAATATGATCAATCACTGTTGATCTAAATCTCATTGACAAGTAAATAAAATTATTATTATTATCATTATTATTATTGTTGTTGTTGTTGTTATTATTGTTGTTGTTACTATTATTATTATTATTATTATCATTATCATTATCATTACCATTATTATTATTATTTTTATTGTTAGTAGTAGTGAGTAAATACAGCTGACCTGACCACAGATTTCCAGTTTTGTACTGATCAATACACATCTCAATCATTAACTAAGATGTATATTCATTGATAAAAAGCTAGAAATGTGTGGATATCCTGAGATATTCAGCTGATATCCCATTTACTCAAAGAACTTTTTATTGAGGTGACTTACTACTTACAGTCGCACTCAGAAAACTGCGAACACCAAAAATATGTCTGGAATGTTTATTGTGTTGTAACCAATCACAAGCAAGATCTTCAACCACAGAAAACAGATGAGTTTCCACCCATCACAGAACAATTTGTTTTGTTTCAAACGGTCTGAAAATAAATGCACTATTTCGGTTATAAAAAATGAGATATTTGATGTTACAGGCTATTTAAACTCTAGCAAAACTGGTTTAGGGTATTTTTAATGTGAAAAAACTATTTTCCCAACGTACCAATGCAATGCCGATGTGAATGGTGGCCATTGAATAACTCAAGCACTAACAATCCAAATCAGTGCTTTCCTTAATTCATTTGGTTATTTTGATAATGATGAAAAACGACGAGTAAAGTTGATGGAAATAAAAGACTTCCATTATATTTTTGCTATAATGTTAAGCAAGTGGAAATTTATTTAGGAAGGAACAGCAAAAAACTGAATTGTTCTTAACTGTTAGCCACAACCAATTCCAAAATGACTGGTAGCAAACATTTGAATTCATCCTGGTCAATCTTTCCAAGGTCTTTATTTATTTTATTTTATTTTTTATCAATAACGACTTCTAACTCACTAATGGTGTCATGATGACGCCAAAACATCCACTATTAACTTTAATATTTCCTTATTCATTTTTTTAATAACTTATTTTTATTTGCTCTTACCAATAGGAAATATAATTACAATACATGTACAGTACAAGAAAAAAATTCCAATACAGTATAAAAACTAAAAAATAGGCAGTCAAGGACTGCATGTGGCTACTGCTGTTATTATTTAGAACACTGCAGAAACATAAATCATACTCCAATAAAATGAGCTAAATACGAAAACGTTTTTGGACTCGTGGCTTATTAATAACAGGCGACTTCTTTCTTACACCGTGCAAAATATGTCTCCAAATTTATAATGATAAGACTTTCAGTAACTTGAATTAAATACCTTACCTCCAAGTTGGCTTTCTAGTTACATCATGTGGAATTTTGGAGGCAAATTGTGCAGGAAAAAACTTCGATTGTGCGGGGAATAGTGTGGGATGATTGACAAACCAAATTTCAATTTCAAGTGTTCTTGCCAAGTCCTAAGGAAATTCTGCATTGATGATAGTTTAACCAAATTTATTTCACTTATCTAGTAGTTCAAATAGCAATCGCCGATTGCTTTAGTAAACTGTGTCTGACTGCTAAAAAAAAATCACGTTGCATGACAGGAACTCGTTGCATATGAAGCCAAAATAGCAAAACAGAATGTCACATCTTCCATAACCAGTTAGTTCATTTTTAAAAATACTCCTGCCTTGATGCAATAAAAATAGGTAGCTTGAATATTTCTTCATAAAGTGCGTAAAGGTTTGCAAATTCTCAGAAGTTACCCACTAAAAACACAACTTGAAAGTACTTGAAAGTTAATGCAAATTATGTGCAAATGTAATTTGACACCTTGTCATTTGACTGTTGTTTCATGACCCAAGGTTGGGTTTATATGCCTTCTGAAGGAGTTTATTATTCACTCCCCAAAGAGAACTTTAGCTCTCTCAAAAGAGATCATTCACTCTCCAAAGGAGATATTACTCTTGAAAAGGGTTTAAGATCGCAAAGCAGTCAATTGCCACAACTATTAAACAAAAGCTTTGATGGAGCTATACGATTTCTGTTAGCATGTATAATGTAATTGCCATAAGTTGTAAAAATACCTGGAAAATTCTTTGCAAACAAGTTCTCCATAAATGCGTTAAGATAGCTGTGTTTGAATCTTCAACCAAAATGGTTTAAACTCATTGTAACAAAGAACCCACTTTTTAGATGACGGAATCAAACTAGTTGTGAGCTATCAGAGTCCAAGTGGCGTTAAAGCACAACCACATGGAAAGACACTTAGATCAATAAGAGGTCAATGAGGGATGGACGATGCTCTGATTGGCCACCAACACTATCCGAGGATTAGTTGCTTACGGACGCACACTGATTGGCTACAAAAACTATCAGAAGATTAGGGCTACACGAATGGGCAATGAAAACTATCCAAAGATTAGGGTTAAGGATGGACTTACTTACACAGATGAATACATTAGTGGCTAGTCGCCAAAAAGATACTACATAACTACATTACACTTATATACTATAACAAAAGGTAAAAAAAAACATTGCAAAGCTATATTAACATTCATTTACCACACAGCATTAAGCAAGCCCCAAGGGCCGCCACGCGGAGCCCCATACCCATATGGGAAAAGAAAAGGCAACCCATGAATAGATTTTCTCATGGTTATCATGGCTAGTGGTATTGCTCGTGAACGCGTACGCACAACAACAATGACGGAGTCATACAAGATTGCGGCCATACTCCAGCTAAACTGTTGACAGAAACATAAAGCCTTGATTTATAGCCTCTTTCTTTGATATTGGACATCCATGATATCGTCGATTGACACCTGTCACAACAAGGTGTCAGTTGACTAGTATCACATGACCATATCGCGGGCTCAAGTTTAGAGCTCATCGAGGTTGTGTGTTTTTTTTAAAGTTGACTGCTGACCAAGTGCTGGTTTCCTATTGGATCGCAGGTTCATGTCAGGTTACTTGTAAACGAGGCAGGGTTGTTTGGAAGCCGGTTAACGCTAACTCAGGATTAAAGTTAACAGAAGTGTAAATAGTTCTTGTATACAAATGTTTTTCACTACTTTTGTTTCGTGTATTTTGAGATTATCCAAACTCCAAACAGAGCACCAAACAACATAGAGAAAACCTCATTGGAAAGTTACAAAATTAAGATCAAAATTCTCACTTAAGGACATTCACATGAAAATTTTCCATTCAATATATTTTGTTAAATTTTTACTGCAGTCAAATAATTGTGCGAGTTACTTGTGTCAGAAATGCAAAAAAAAATGGGGGTCACCCATTTCGTTTCGGAGCTAAAACATGTAGAAAACTACCCTGATTTAGAAAAATTGGTGCACATAATTGAGAATAGTTACAGGGGTTTATGGCTAAAAATATCAAAGGAGAGTCTTAGTCATATTTTGTAGAAGTGGGTCTGTTGCCCAAATAATTCCAAGTGTTACCAACTTAGCCCTTCAAGAGGCCTTTGAAAACGTCGCACAGATAAACAAAGAGCTAAAAGGAACAGAATTCGATGGTGCATTTTGCAAAACTTCTAGTCGATGGGTTTTCTTAATTTTTTTTGCTAAACGGAGACAATCAGTAGAGAAAATTATTCATCAATAGAAAAATAGGGGTCACCAAACGTGCAAGATTGTTAAATCCAAGAAAAGCTAAGGACATGGCCATGACTGCCCTATCAATGTTCATTTTATTACTTAGTGTGCGCGCTCATGCATGACGTGGCAGGTGAATTTGTGTGCGCAGTAAGGATGCACAGAAACAATTAGCGCGAACATCCTTAACCTGGGTTATCTCAATCGGGCTTTGAACAACCTGGCCCAGGAGCTCCACTTTTGGGCTTGGCTAAATCTATATATTAACTCATGACCAATGGAATACATCAATTTTCTGTGGTCTCTGTGGTTGAAGATCTCACTCACGATTGGTCATAACACAACAAACATTCCAGACATATTTTGGGTGTTTACAGTTTTCTGAGTTTGACTGTAACTACAGTTTTCAAAGACCCACTAGTGAGGTCTACAATTTCTGTCTGACATAAATTTTGTTCACACATGCAAGCAAACCTAATAAGAGGTGAGAACAAATTTCATCACTGGAATCCCATCTGCTCTACAGACATCCACTACACCCTACACCCTAGTGTCTATTTATCTAGTAAGCCACCTAACATTAAAACACATATTAAACAATTAACACTTAATGACTGGTCCCGAGGGGAACAGTGAATTTTGTTTACTGAGAATCTCAATGTTTCCCAAGATGAAGTTGAGGGAAACATTGAGATTTGAGGGAAACAAAATTCGCTGTTCCCCAAGTGACCAGTCATTAAGTGATTTGTTATATGGCAAAACAAATGGGTCAAACCAGTGGAAAACAAATAATCACTTTATTGTCAAATGGCGTGCAACAGCGGTCAACATTTTGCGGGTAACAGTAAACTGTTTCCTGTTTGACATCATAGTTTTGGCAATATTGCCCGTTAATGGCATTTGGCAGGAAAAAGTTTCATTGTTAAATGTCATGTGACCATGAACTAGCCAATGAATGGGCACGCTGTAGTGGTAAAAGCGCCAGCTATATAACAACATAGATTATTTCATTGCCTGGTATGTTTTACTCACTTTTCTGTAGATCTTGAGACTTTTGAACCCTGTGCAATGTCAGCACTTTGGGCATTTTCCATGTGCTCTAATAACACAAAGAAATGAATGACAAAATTAGATCATAGCAGTAGTTATCAGCAGAAATACAGAGAGTTAAACATTAATTAATAATTATAATCCATCAAATATTTTAATCCCTCGTGCACGATTGGTTTAAACACGTCACACGACTGAGTATTATCCAGCTAAAACTAGAGAATATCCGAGTGATATTCCCCAATTTTCAAAACCGCGCATGTTGCGAAAAATATTTGAAGAATGATAAACAAAATAGCCTCCATTTGGCCCAAAAATATGCTTGGATATTTGTCCTCCGATGTTATCTGTTCCTGAAAGCTCATAGTTTTCCTCAAGCTATGCTGTCTGAAAACTGTTCACTTGTTGGAACAGATAATGCCCGCAGACAAATATGCGAACATACTTCCGTGCCAAATGGAGGCTACTGTTTATTCATCCCACAGAAAATTCCAAGGGAGTGGAAGCTAAGTTAAGGTGGATGGCAACAGTTTACAGCACTTCCAAAGACTTATGATTTTGATGGGTCATTCTAACTACTCTTTATCAGTTGATGCTACAATCATGGTATCAAAAAACTACCCAATGATCGGTGAACACATCATTATCATTTTTGGGACAAAAAGAGGCTACCATAGCAACAGCATGACTCGCAAAACCACCCTTAATTTTAGCTTTAAGTGTTTATAACTCAAAAATGAGTTTGGTGACCTCCATTTTTATTATCAAATTTGTGTTAAGCATGATAACATGCAACCTTTTACAAAGTTTCAAAAAATTCTGTATTGTAGATTCAGAACCACCTTAAATTTTTGAACATTAAAGGTGGCTCTGAACTCACAATACAGAATTTTTTTAAACTTTGCATCTTATGCTTATCACAAATTCGATAATAAAAAATGGGGGTCACTAAAGTCGTTGTTGTGTTATAAGCACTTAAATCTAAAATTAAGGGTGTTTTTGACAAGTTACACCATTGCTATGGTAACCTATTATGCCAATAAAATTACCATTATTGGTTTACCAATGGCTAGGCATGTACATTATACCAATATTGTCAGTAGTATCTCTTGACAAACAGAGGTAGTATTCATCCATCAAAGTATAGCTGTTGGAAAAGTGTAGGAAACTGTTGCCAGCCTCCTCGTCTTAAAGTCAAATAATTTCCACTAAAGTGGGACCAGAGTGAGAGAGAGGGGAGGGAAAAGGGTGCAGTGGTTCAAATTAAGACCTTCTTTGAGGCAGCTAAAATACTTTCTGGACCACCATGAGAGTAATCATATAAACTCCATGCAAATGAAAATTTTGCAAGTCTAGTGCAAATTTAGGGCAACATTAACCCATTAACAATTTAGTTGCTTGATGATACACAATAAACAACAACACAATCTTTGGCAGTAAATGGGACTACAGGTTGTTGGGTACACCCTAGCGTAAATTGGGGGTAGCAGCAACACACCCTGCCATGTACAAGCAACAAGGGTGGCAGCAACACACCCTAAAATAATAGGTAGTGCAATAAGGGTGGCAGCAACACACCCCAGTAATACTAAATATGCAATGAGGGTGGCAGCAACACACCCTGAAATGAGTAATGAAATAACAGTGGCAACAACACACCCTGCAATGTAAAGGATGAGCCAACAAGTGAGGCATGTGCCCCACCCGGGGTAAGTGAAGCTAAGGTGGGATAAGAGCCCCACCCAGTCTGCTACATCATTGCGAATGGAAGTGGAAGGTGTGCACTCAAGCTTTATTTGAACATAGGGAAGGGTAAAGTGGGTAAGAGAGACAACGCTAATGCCTGGTAAACTATGAGTGAGCGCAATACAACGAGTGCAAGCAATGAAGAACAAAGGAACACGCAACTTACATCTAATGGATTTAGGCGTAACCTGGTATTGATTACAGTTTACTAACAAAGCAGACTTGTTTGTAGAGATACTGGAGACCTAAAGGTCAGTTCATGTGTACATTATGAACAAAGCAGATATTACAATAAAGGCAATGTCACCCAATGTCCTTTGTCCTGGAGGCAAATGTTTATAGCTGCTTTCTTGTTCTGATAACAGAGGTAGTGCAGAGGTCATAGTAAGCTCCAACTAGTTAACTCTATTTTACAAGTAAAATGCTAAGTTCAAGATGCCTGTGTCGGCTGTAACTGGCCGTAACCAGCCCTGACGAGCGTTGGCCTTTGTTCCACTTCTGACGTCATTACCTTTGACCAAAATTGGCATCATCTATACCCAGATCAGGGTTATCAGCTCAGTGGAGCCTAAAATAAGCATGAAAATGCTCAGAAATTTGAGTGAAGAACTCGGAGCAAAATTTCCTGCAACTACACTTAGCTACTACAAGGTAAAAATTGCCTGTCTTGATGATGCTTTCTCAGAAATTTTTGAACTGGAAGCAAGCACGTTAGAAAGTCAATTACTGCAGCAAAAAGATAAGAAAGAAGAAGAAGGATGGGCAAAAAAAAAATTATTAAAAAAACCCCAAAAGCCTAAGGATATAGGTCACTTTCTTATCCATGAACCATCTCGAAATTTTGATCTCTGTACATGCCCACGTGAAAATGTCATAAAATGTGGTGCTAGTGGAAAGAAGGGCATGCTGTCATGTTGCAAATGCCTTTTTGAGTAGACTAGAGCTAATTTGGCTCATATCTGGGCTGAAAATCTCCAAAATGTGTGGTCCACTGGTCAGCAAATTAACCAACAAAACTTGTCAGCAGATTAATGCCAAAAAGTTTATGATAGTATGGGACTGGTCAAGTGTGATTGCCTTCGCTTGCGATACTCCTATTTTGCATAATATACAAAATAGCCATTAAATGGAAACCTACTGTGTAGCCACCATCCAAATGTAAATCCTATGGGCAATAATTGAAGATATCTACACTAGTCACATGGTTTACATGTGCACAACAATCTACTTGTAACTTGTACAAGAACAATTGCTGATATTTGTTCATTTTATTTTTTTGAGTTGGTGGAACATGCTGGAAAGATAAAGTTCAATACTGTGCAGCTTACTACCATGGATCTAAAGCAGCTGTATACCAGTATATATATGTAAAAAGCAAAACTGTGATTCCGCAGAAAAGGGTCCCAGCATTGATGTCCCTGCCTCAAGTTACCAAAGTTAACAATTGAAACTTCATTGATCTGTAATTGCTGTGGCTCAGAAATCATTGACACCAGAAATATTAATTTTATGGAATGTCATCGTGTAGGCATGAGAAACCTACCCAAAGAATTCAGGGATTTTTATTCACACCATGAAATGCAGCAATAAATACACCTGTTTACCTGGCTCTACAGTACAATGGAATCATATTTCCTTTTCTGTACTGACAGACCTGGCTGCAAAAGGCCTCCTCTGGTATTAGCTGCCCCTGTTATTAAATCCACCCATGGTAACTGTGTTAGAGCTTTAAGTTTTTGTGTAGCCACTAAAGCTGAACCTAAACAAAAAAATCAGCTATCATTAAATTTACACAGACATTTGTCAAGATGAGTACACTTATAAACAATGCTGAAAAAAGAAACAAGCAACCAGACTTGTATGATTAAATTAATGCACCACAAGATACAACTCCAAAACATGTGGTCACAATGATTAAAACATACAAAATAATATAATATTCATTTGACATAATGATGCATAATCAAGCCTGGTCTTTTATGTGGTAGTCATCCTATGACTAATTAGAAAGCCACAGTGTTATTCTTTCTTCTTTTTACCTTGATTCTCACAATAAAATCATTACATAAATACGAAAGGCTTTTCCTTGCCTTGTGCCACTGAAGACTGCATGCTTTGTTTTGATGAACTCCCCCACATTGTTGCTTTACCGCCCAGATCTGTGTGGTAATGGTGCTGAACAGGGTTTGCCATACTATCTTCATTTACTGATTGTTGTGAGGGTACCCCCTCCAGTTGCAAACTGCTTTTTTGAGTTGATGTTGCTAATGAACTGAATCCATGCTGCATACGTTGGAATGTCAAATTTTCTGTGGCACTCTGACCACAGCCTTGAATTCCACGTAATGCAACTGAAGAAGTTCCATTTTCTTGGTTCCTTGAAGGTGACGTAAAGGTACTGTGTTGTAAAAGGTTTTCCCAACCAGTCAATTTCCCAGCAAACCTACCTTGCTCCAAAGATTGCTGTGAACCTCTATGTAAGACTTCCGTGCCTCTGTTCACACATGTATTGTAAGTTGGTGGTCCTGAGAGGTCCCCCTGTCTTGTTTTGACCAACAGAGGTTGCATCTGTTGACTAAGAACATTCTGTGGTGCTGTGGCAGCTTCTGAAACTGTACCTTAAAAAAAAATGGAGGTCCTAAAGTGAATAAATCTCTCTTCCATTGCAACCCAACAAACGTTTTAACTGTTACCTAATTATCAACTTGAACCTGACAAAGGTAAATTAACTGCTGCTGGGTTCCAAGTCCATATTATTAAAGCTGAAACTACAAGCATGAGTCTTTCATCACAGCAAAGCCGAGGATTATTATTGTGGGTTATTATGTTTATGATGTCTATATAAGTAGAGAAGGGAGTTATGCTATCAAAGGAAGTGTGGTGACAAAAAAAGCATAAATTAATAAATTATTATTTATTAGAAGGACAATGACAATATTATTTCATTGATCCCATGGAAACCCAAGGTACCAAGTTGAAAGATAAGTTTCTGTTCTGAATATTTGCAAATTTCAGTATTGTTTTGATGAAGTGAAATCCCTAAGTAAGCAATCAAGTTTTTCAAAATATTCCAAGATATGAAGTTTAGGGGCATCTTTGTTGTTGTTTTTAAGTGATCTGCCAGGCTTCCTCCTGAATCACCAATGTTAACCATTTTGCAAGTTATGCTGCAGAAGATTATTCTGGCATGACAGCCAGCAATGCTCTTAAAACTGGCCACTCTACTCTCTTACACAGTAAACCTATTTCAAACTGAATTTACCAGTTACATTTCTTCAGAAGAACTATTACTACTTTTAAAACATCTCACTATTAATTATGTAATAAGGCCACAAGGTACAGTGTAACATATCTTACCTGAAGGTGGCATTTGTGACTCATTAGATTCACAACTTCCCTTTAATAAAAAAAAAATTGTACTTGCCTAATTACTAAATCAAAAGTTGTCTGAGTTTTCACTCAAGAAGCAAGGTCTGATCTGTTGCATAAACAATTTCACAGGGGTTTCATTAAATGTTTTTAGCAGGAGGGACATTGGTTTTCACATGCAGGAAA
>Ga0126339_10000091_pt1 | contig 33094 bp, 12 predicted proteins | sample OrbTmetagenome_2_FD_92532 | JGI IMG/M metagenome (GOLD analysis project Ga0126339, IMG submission 92532) | Coral microbial communities from Petempiche,Puerto Morelos, Mexico - Orbicella T R C metagenome | ecosystem: Host-associated > Invertebrates > Cnidaria > Coral | place: Petempiche,Puerto...
ACAAAAGGGTGTAACAGGGGTTGTTTTTGAAAACCTGGGGTGTTTAAAATAGAAAAAAAAAGGGTTTTTTTTTTTTCCTTTGGTGGGTTTTTTTTTGGGGGGGGGAGGGGGGGGGGGGGGGGGGGGGGGGGGGGGGGGGGGGGGGGGGGTGGCTGAGTGGAAATGCTCTATTTGGATCTTCAAATCCTATACCCATATCTAACCTAACGCCTCCCCAGACTGGCAAAAAATTTTCATTTTGATTTTACCGCATTTAGAACTTCTATTTCCCAATGCAGAGAGACTACACAGAAAAACTGAGAGTAACCTGGGAGTTTTTTGAAACACTTATTTACCATCATTAGATAATAAACACTTTGGTGTTATGGTATTATCCCAGAGAATCTGGCAGGATTTGTCCACAGAACGTACTCTGGGGTCACCCACTTGGTGTCCATAATATATGAATTCAAAGTTCTTTGACTGCTGTGTATGGGAGACCAAGCATGGAAAACAAACAGTGAAATCTCATTTTACTAATTGTCACTGTACAAAATATACAGGAATGGAGTAGCATAATTTACCAAATGAAAATGTACAATTAAACATTTATCATTAAATTCAATGTGCATATGATTATATGCATGATAAAAATACCATTGTTTTCTTTTATTTGATACAGTCTAAAAGAACAAAACATGCATTTTAGGTACAAAGAGTTTAAGAGAGTACAAAAGATCAACTACCATTATTTTGATTAATTTCATACAGATTATGCCACTAGAGTTACTTCAGTTTCGTTGCCTTGTGATGTGAAGAGCAAATGTTTTATCCCTCCTTTTCACTAACAAAAAATTAGTTATAAAAAGGAAAGAGAAAAAACTGCATGTAATATGAAGCCCAATCCTAAACATACCGTAGAAAATGTAAGTAACTTTTCAGAACTTGAAAAACTAATGAAGTAAAAGATTTGCAATTAGTAATAGTAATTGGACCCAGTGGAGTACAATTCAGGGACTTCTTATACAAGTAATTTCAAAACTGGGCGAGCAGAGGCCGATTTGAAATTATAAGCACAATTTCTGTCGAACTGTACCTCACGAGAACCAATTACTACTTAATCATATCTAACAAATTCCAAGATTAAAAAAAGGTCTTTTGAGAACTTCTTTTGAGCAAAAATGTGGGTAGTGTTTTCCCTAACTGTAAAACCTATAAGGGAACATTAGAAGGAAGCCATTAAATTTTGTGTAACTGACAAGCGAATGGTGTAGGTATCCAATTACAGGTATCCTATTACAAAAAGTTGAAAATGGATACTTTTAATGGGACACCTTTGCTGGTCAAGCAACCAATTACTATCCAAGATGGTGGCATCGAAAACCTGGTCTAGGAAGGGATTATGTTCCAAAATAATGTCCGCACTGCAGGCTAGACACCCACGTGATTGTGTACTGATTATGTGACAAATAGGCATGCAGAGAACCAGTCACAGTTGAGAATTTTGATATAGATACGATTAGTGTCCTCACTATAGTTTGTAAAGTATAAAACTTGTGAATGACTGCCATTTTGTATACAAGTAAAAACAATGCAGAAATTAAAGATGATTTCCAGTCCATACTGTGCAGTCTCAGCACCCTAATGTTTATAACATAAAAAACCTCACTCATTAGAATGTGAATCTATGTTATTTGATACAAACCACATACCTTATCTTTGAGGACTTTCAAATTTGTTTTCCAATTGCTTCATTGTTTTTACAGCTGCAAAGTTGTTTCATCAAGTGATATGAGAAAGAACGGAACATAAAGCTTTGCTTGGATACCTGTCCATAATGGCCGTTGACATGAAACTTTGAATTTACTTCATGTAAGTAGTTGCAAAATGTTCACATTTTGTGACATCACACATGAAATAAAACAAAAAACGTACACAAACTCTTGAGAGTGTGCAGTACGGACTGGAAATCATCTTTAAAGGTTCTTTCTACCACTCTAAAGAATCCCCTCATTAATGGATAGAGAACAAAGTGTTTGGGGGTAAATCCCATGACCTCAACAAACTCAAGTCAAAATGGAGTCAGCGTCTTAAGACAGATTAGGCTTGTGCTCAATTCAGCACTTGGTATTTGTAAGCAATGGGGTTGGTTTTGAGGCTGGGAACATAGGATTGGCTCAGACCACATGCTGGGAAGGGTGTCCAATCACACAGGATCAATTCAAGTTCCCTTCTCCAAGTTCTGGCCAGGGATTAATGTACAATGTCTCTCCAAACCAGCTAGCTATACATGGTGAAATCAGGGTACCACCTGCAGTATATAATCTACATCATGTCATTCTGAAACAAGTTTGAAAATGGTACTTCTGGACTTGTTTTTCACCCCTTGAAACCTGCAGGACACACACCCATGGCCTGGAAGGCTAAGGTGTTTCTTTAAAATAACTTATAATATGTCTTCACCTCTACTTAAATATTTATAACCATTAATTGATAGCTCCTAAAGCTGACAGCTGATTGTTACCAAGGGGAGCATTTACTTTTTGTCTCTTGATGCTCCTTATTGTAATAATTATTTTTAATGATAATTAATAATTATAATAATAGCAATAGTAAGGGACTGAGAAGAAGGGAGGCTGCCATTCAGGCCAAGAAAATAGCCTGCAATGAACAGGACCACTCAGATCCACAACAGGCATCTGTCTTCATATGCTTGGGCTGCAGCAGAGATTGCAAATCCAGGCTGGGTCTAGAGAACTTTACAGCCAAACAATTGATCAAATTATACCCATACATGTACATATGTACATACACGACCTCTTGCGGTACTACTTCATAGTCTATGGACCGATGGATGCCAACAACAATAGCAAAGCAGCATTCAAAGAGAAAATCTACTACCTTGAAAGCTAAACTACAGTTTATAACATGTAGCCCCAACATTAACATTTCCAATCTTCTTAGTAACCTCCGTCATTTCTTGTGGTTCTAGCTGGAAGAAATTTACTTTCAATAATTATACAATGTTTCAAGACACTTGAGTTTTAAAACTTGCTTTAGCATGATTCTGCCTGAACTAAATATACATGAATGAGGGTGAGTCTTGGGGCTTTATACATGTACATGTTAGTAAAGAACTGTACTTGCTCAGTTAAGAACCAGCAAGAAAATACAGTACTGTAAAGGAACAGAATAATACAGGAACTGAGTTGTCTTTAGCAGCCAGCAAAGAAGCAATCCACAAATAATTGAGACATCTTCTGGCATTGGATTTATCATCACTGAAGTGAGCAGAATGAGCTTTTGGTTTGTGTAGGTGCAGCTCTCGATGGCATTTCATGATTGCTATATTGAATGATGTCAGCTTTGATGACTCTCTTCATAGTAAAAAGATGGTCAAGGAAAAACATCAAACATTTCTTGACTACCAAATCCCAAACCCAAACTAAAAAAATATGAATTCTCCTATCTGACTACTAAAACCATAATGCTGTGACGAGAATTTTAGTCATGCTTCAACAGTCTGTTAGCTGTGTCTGTACATAAGATATCAAAAAGTTGAAATAAAGGATTCCAATTATTTGATGTAATCTTTGTCTAGTGGCCTATGAGTATTTCTTTATTCATAGCACCATTAGGTATCATCTGAGCTCTGATTGCACAACATACCACTTACCATTACATCATAATACAGTTACTGTATATTTTTAGAAGTTGCAGAACATTGTTATCAAAGGATACAGATTGTTGCTCCATTTCATTCTTTGTTAATCGTATTCCCAATATTTCTGCTGCTATTTTTTGGAAGCAAAGGCTGATCTAAACATGGCATGTAAATTCACTAAAATTAGTATCATTAAACATAATTTATATCATTAACTTAATTTGCTGTTGTTAGAAACTTCTAGAAACTGTACTTTCTGATTATTGCTGACACTCAAGACACTACAGTACATGTGCACATGTATGCATATGCTACTGTCAGTGGTAATTCTAAATGCAACGTAAGCAAAAAAGTCTAGATAATTATTTAGGTTTACAATGGATTATGGTACATTTTATTCAAAAACATGTTACAACTTGTAATAAATTATGTAATAATCTATGTCAACTTACCTGGTCTGCTGTCTTTGCAGACACATAATAACTGAAAGGGAAATAAAGTGATAATCCCAGTAAACAAAACAACTTGACAATATTCCAGCAAGGTAAAGGAAATGATAGTTAGGATCAAAGCAAAGCTTAAAACAAATTTTCAGTGTCAAACAAATTTATCTTCATAGTGCTTGAGACCCATGCATGGTCTTAAGCGACATCTAAAACATGTCCCTGAAAAGTATTGGGACAATGTGTTCTAAACTTTTACCTGGACATTCCATGCTCTTGGGCAAATTTCCCATGCTTATCAGACCGTACCACTCTTTGATGTTCCAAATCAACTAAAAGAATTCAGAAAAGGGACAAATGGTTCAATTTCTTAGGATACTACAAACAATTCTTACTAGTCACTACTAATGCTCACAATTTAATAACACACAACTCTCTGTTTTAACTATCTTGACTTTTTGGCCAACAGATACAGGATTGACAAAACCGACCTTATGCAGTGTTCCAGATAAGCAAGGGGTCTCAGGTCAAAAACCCAACAAGGTCAGCTACATGACCTGACAAATTAACAGGACATTTATAATGATTTGGTGCGAACAGTGGGAATTTACGCTTTGGAATTTCTTATTGGTACCCTGCCTTGAAAACTTATCTGGAACCCTGTTTATGACCAAGTCAGTAATAGAACCAATAATTATTTTCATGCCTGACTAACTTCCTTCTGGCTGAAACAAAAGATCCTTGAACAATATTTTAATTCTTTAAGAACCCGTTTAACACAGTCTTGACTCTTAAATACAGCAAAATGTGATGGTCTATTGGTGACCAATTACTTACAGATTCCATGACAAATGATCTGCTATTAGAGTCTGAAATTTACCTTTATTTGCTACAAGTGCTATATGAGGTAATCTAGAGCCATCTTTTTCACAAAGCTTTTTCACTGTGTCATACCAGTCTTCAAGGTTATCAAAACTGCTCTGGTTAGTGACATCATAAACTAGTAAGACAGCCTGCAACAGAATACCATATACAACAAGAGAGCTCAGCCTGATGCATGCAATGTGTGTAAATTAGCCTCACACTGGGTATGACCTCCTAGGCAGACCACCGTAGTATGTTGGTGAATATAACCTGAGCATTACATGGAGTTTTGCCTTTACATACTAAACAGGAAAAGTTAGTAGTTTGTTAGGGGTAAAAGCACAGGGTTAGATTAAAGTCTTTATCAGACTAGAGCCCCATACTGCCAGAGCTTATTCCAATTTTTGTAGCATTTAATGATTAGGAGTATTTCCTCCCTGGATGGGCTGCAAGTCTAATGCAAGGGTAACCCCAAGTTTAAATTTTGCCCGTACCCATTTATACACCTGGGTGAAGAGAGGCACTGTGAGAGTTACTTGTCTTGCCTCATAATACAACACAGTGACCCCAGTCAGGGCTTGTTGTTCAGAGGGATGGTGATTTTTTTTCTTTGTCCACTGCTATGGATAAATCAACCTCAAGAGGATAAATTACATTATCCATTTGACAATGATTTGTTCAATAAATAGCATTTATCGATCTATTACACAGCTGGAAACAGAGCATTTTTGCTGGATTCCAAGTAATTGGATGCCTTTGAGCAGAAAAGTGCCTCTCCTGAGAGCAATTCGCAATATCAAAATCACATCATGTTAATTGTACATAAAGAAAGATGGAATTTCAATAAAGTTTACATACAACTGGAAGACGGTGTTTCAAATTCATCGTGGCTGATTATGAATATACTCACTCAAAAATAAAATATTGCTGACAATCAATTAAGCTTAAATTATCGTCAATGTATCTGAGAGCATTGACACTTACATGAGCGCCAAAAATATATTTGTCTAACATTTTGCCACCGAGAGTTTGTCCTCCGATGTCCCATACTTGTAACGTCACATGAACATTTCCTAAAACAAATATAAACGAATCGTATGTGATACATAAGCTTACATACATACACACAAGATCCAGCTGTTAACTTTCAATTTCAGGGCATCAACAAGACTTCAAATTTGTAACACGATACAAACCTGGTAAAACTATTCTCGCCAAAAAGAAGTCTAGCCCCAACGTTTGCTTGTAGGCTTTGTCGAAGTTCTCCTGTGAATACCTCACACATATCGATGTCTAAAAAATGAATAGGTACCACGATTAGAGCGGAAAAAATTTATGGACGGTCGTTTTTCGACACCGACTGTGCGACTCTATCAAACCGAAGGGCCTTCAGTACGCAGCTTATCTACAAAACTTACTTTTCCCGATGCACCATCCCCTAAAACAACAAACTTAAGCTGATGGTCTGTCGGCGTTTCGTCGTCTGAGTCAGACATTTCGTTGGTCTCTAAGCAGCAATGACTGGTTTGAACTTCATCTGCAAATCTGAGCCATGTTGATTCCCAAAGACTTTGTTTGTCGTGACGTCAAGCGCTCGGTAACCAGTGCATGTGCAAAACAGTCGCAGGCTCAGATTAAAACAAGATAGCGGCCATAGTGGCCACAGCGGCCTGGAGCGGTGGGGCTAGAGGTAATTTCATTTTCAATAAGTTCGTGCGACTTTCTTTTCCATTTCCTCCATATATTTTTTTTACAATTTATGCAAGTTATAAAAAGCAAGAGAGTGAAAAAGTGATTAGGGATCTATAGAAAGCTTATGAAGGCTATGCCAAATACCCGGGCAAATATTACCGTACAGCAAAAATATTACTAGCTTAACGATGAAACTGAGAAGATGTTTTAAACATGACTGCTAGCCTTAAAAGAATTTCCCCTTATTTAACTTTTTGAAGCATTTTTATAACTATTATTTTTAAATATGCCGCTTAGATAAGCTACTAACCTCTCCCCCTCAAACAGGAGGTTATATTAAAATATACATTTTCAATATAAGCTTAGTTTTAAGCTTATTTAAGCATTTTTTTTTTAAAATAAAACCTGTTATTGTTTCTATAATTTATTTTTTTCAGGTGAAAAGCATATTCCATGTGTCTGAAAGATAACCTGTGGTAGCTATGACACTTGTATCACTCAGTACCAAGAAATTCTTTGTACTTCATCATTTGTGTCGTCAGTTTGCATCAGTACCGCACAGGACAGCAATGAGTGAATCTGCCAACTTTCAAGCGAAGTGCAAAAAGATTGGCGCTGTTGTCACAAGAGCTGGAACAGAAAATGCAAGTACAAGCCCAGTTGTAGCTCTGCTTGGCTGGAACAGTGCACAAGATAAACATCTGGCAAAATACAGCGAAATCTTTGAACAAAAGGGTTTTGATACTGTGAGAATACCTGCTAACCCATTTAACACTTTCATGCGTTTGAACAGGGTCAAGGAAATTAGCATGGCATTGTTGGATATACTTGTAGAAATGAAATCTCAGCAAAACCGACCATTCATCCTTTATTCCTTTAGCATGGGAGGATTCAATGTATTTTACTTCTTAAATCAAGCAATATCCACCCCAGGGCAGTGGCATTTCAATTCCATTCAAGTCATGGGATGTATATTTGACAGCTGTCCTCACTTTCCAGGCATGCACAGTCTGAAAGGAGTTCAGTCGACAATATTGGAAGTAATCCCAAATCCTCTAATTAAGATACCTGTGTGGGTTGGGTTAGCTGTGGCCTTTCCTCCAGTTTGGCTATTCAATCGAGATATAAAACAACTAATACCGAGAACCATATCCTCACCCCTGGGATGTCCAGAATTATTCTTGTTCTGTAAAACAGACCCCTTAGTCCCAGACAAGGATGTCTGGGTGTTTATTGAAGCACACAAGAATAAAAACATCAAAGTGTTTTCAAAGTGTTGGGAGATATCGGGTCATGTACAACACTATAAAAATTACCCTGACGAATACCTTAAACTAGTCAATGATTTTATTGACTATTGCTTAAAACAGCATCTGACTTCAAGAGCATCTAAGTTATAATAATTATCATTACAATAAAGACTTATTTTAGCAGAAGACATTGTCTTCTTGGCTTCTCGTCCTTTTGTAAGACATCTTTTTTACCATATTATGTTGTGAATACTTTGCCCTGTTTGTACGATTGTGTGAAACAGTTTCTGGTACACCTCACTCTCAACATTCTGTTTGAGAATTTTATAGTCTCCATATGAACATTGGCGTAATTCCTTTCTTTAACACTCCAATCCCCACCAGCACAAAGATCTTTGAAAAATCCCGTTGATGCCCCTCTCAACAGAGAGATTAGAAGCAGACTTACCAGTTTATTTTTGTACCTAGCGAAAATCGATAAACATCCATAGTTGCAATAAATTTTGTTCATTTAGAACTGTAAAGATTAATTTAGAGCTTTCCTTCTAGAGGAGTTAAGTTACATGTAAGTTCATTATGTATATGTAATAGTTCAGGCATCGATTTTCAAAATATTTACCAATATTTTTATTGTTATCTGTTTCTTGGTGTATAATTATATTTGTAAGATTTTAATAAAAGGTAAAGAATAAATATATAAATTATATTTGTAAGATTTTAGTAAGAAGTAAAGGATAAATATATAAATTATATTTGTAAGCAGAAGTTAGGAATAAAAGGCATATTATTGGAAAATATGTTTTTTCTTCTCAAACTGAGTAACAGCTTTTCCTCAAGTACATAAGATGTAGCCATTATATTATTCCAACATTCCACGCAGGCTTCAGACTTTGTCCAGTGGATAAATCCTTCCCTGTAGAATCTAACTAGTTTTACATACAAGTATAGCTGGTTCTAGTCAGATCTCACTCGCTCAATCATTGGCTGTTTCGTAGCCACGTGGTAAATAATGCAACCTTGGATAAACTTCGTTTTATTTTCGGTTTCCAAACAAGTATTCGTAGATTGAAGTAAATGTTAAGATTCAATTCTTACAAAATTCAAGAACCGCGAAAAAGTAACTTTTTTGGCCTCACATTGAGTTTTAGTAAAGGGGCGAAATATACATTACGTGACCTGGAAATACCCATGTCATGTTTAAATAATGATATAAAACGAACTAAAAAAACAAAACGATAAGTAATGGTATTAGAATCCGGGTGCATTCCAACTCTATCTACAGTCATACCAGTGATTAACAAAATCGGACGGTCACGTAGCAGGAGTTCAATTTGTTTTCAGACAGAATTCGGGATAACCCAAAGTCCTGTTACCAATACTTTACGGTGGCAAAAAACAAAGAAATTCGAGAAAAAAAAAAATGGACAGGGCGAAGTCTGTTAGACAACAACTGACGAGTTAGAAAGCCTATGGGTGCTTACCATTTACCAAAAAAATCCGGAAATTTCGGTTGAAAGTCAAATGGAACAGTACTTCCGGAAAATCCGTCCGGAAATTGTAGACTAACTTCAGAGCCCACTTCAGAGGTAGTCCTCTTTTTCCGTTCGGAACGGAACGGCGGAAATTTCCTTACCATTTGGTAAATTTTCCAGTTCCCAGTCTCTCATCAGCCGAAAACAATTACGAGGAATCGAATTGCAAATGGTAAGCGCCATCTCGTTCGGTTGGCTTGCTGATTTTGGAAAAACCCTTACCATTATACAACGGTCATCCCAACCGGTTTATTCTGACAAATGGTAAGCACCCTATACCTCTGAAAAGGTTTGTGAATATAAAGAAGGAGTAATTACTCAGTCACAATGATAAAAGAACTAAATTAAACGTACGTGCGGGGCACATGGGGCACGAGCATTTTGTTACTGAAGAAATTGAACACTTTGTAACTGGACACCTCAGCCGCTTCCGCTCTTATTTGAAGATAAATAGGACCTGTTAACTGAACCTATGGGATTCGCAGTTTCGTCATTTTTGTGATTGTGGTTAACAAAACATTTCTGATAATTTGTCAACGTACTGACATCTTAATGGACATATGCAAGAGCGGCCACAGGCAGGTGGCTATGATCTGTTTGATTGTCAACGCGTAACTTCATAACAAAGGCTGTAAAGTGAGCGATATGCTTCGAAATACAGAGAAAAAAACTCTCCACTTATTATGCTTTAGATTCAGTAATGTTTGGTTAAAACAAAGTTCAAATCATTAGTTGAACACTGACATTGAAAGGTGTTTTCCTTACAGTGGAACTTACTGTGATGTGCAAAGCTGTATTATTCTAAATTTCGTCCGCACTTATTATATTGTCAAAAACGTCGGGATTAAAGTTAATATTGAAATACGTAGCTGCCCTTATGTTTGAATTCTGGATAAGAGCTTGCCTTAATGTGTTCTATTTAGCAGAAGGAGGCTAACTGGCGTGGGCATCAATTATTCTGCATCTTCAAGGTAATTTAAATTAAACGTAGGTTGTAGGTTTTTAATCGAGATAGGTATTTATAAATTATATAAAACAAGTATTTTTGTTTTATTTCCTTGTTGTACGTTGAGCGTTAAGATTGCGTGAGAGGAAATGTTTCTTTTTATACATGTCGATATCATATGTAGGTCTGAAAAGTGGTGCAGTGAATGGCTCGCCTTAACTGCCAGTTTCAATGCTGTTTTCTTCTTGGACTTATATAGACACTACATGTTTAGTTAACTAGATTTCTGCTTCAGCAGTAAGTACTCGAACCTGTTATCTCTTGTCTTTGGTTGTAGAGGATTATTATAGTTCTTTTCTGGCAACGTCCGTTCCAACTTAGGTTTTTCCCTTGTTTAATTTTCCTTCCTCGTTGAAGAGGATTTCCTAACTTTTGGTTCTATAACCAGATGGTTGCGTAGGCACTGACAATATCTAGGGGGATGCAAATTCATTTTAGTATTTACTTTTTTTGTTTATTTCACTCAGCTAATGGTTTACCACGTTTGTTGAAGTTTGATGGTAGGGGCACGTAAAGCTTTTCGAAGTCAAAAAAATATTCATAATTTCAATCCTGATTGTTTAATATTTCTCCTGTGAGCGAGTTCACAAAATAAAAATTTAGTTGTCAGTAATGCACGCCGCAAATATTTTGTCGATACCTTCAATAGCTAGTGAACATTTAACAAACATTGATCATGTTACGTTCTTGGCAGAACATATTCGTAAAGCAAACTTGGGGTAACTGCGAACATGTCGGCTTTTGTCCACTAAATCACCGATAAGTTAGAGGTTCGACTATGGCAAAGACTGACTAGGCCAGATATGCAGGCAATCGACTCAAAATAACAAAAACCGGCAACAAGGGTTGGTGGTTTTTTTAGGAAACAACTATAATAACACAAGAATAAAACATCGATTCAAAGGACTTAGGGGAAGAACGATATAAAAACCAAATGAAATAACGAAAATAACTGAAATAAGAACAAAATCAAGCTTGGACAAAAATAACAAATCTATCCAGGCAAACGTTACGATAATAAGGAAAATAACAGATCTATATAACCGGGAAATAAAGAGTTGGTATGAAAATAACAAAGTGAGTGATAATGATTTGTTAGTGACGTACAAGCTGCTCGTTATTTTCCCTTTACCCTTTCGTGGTAAATTTGATGCCCCCCTCCATCTTCCAAGTCCTTCCAGTTTCATGCATTTCATGAAATTTCACTAAAGAAAGGGCAAGATTTTACTATGTCTTCTTACTTTATCTCTAGTTCCTCGTCATTTTTGTCTGAAAAGAATCTTCGACACGAGATAAAAACTGTTTTTAATAGCTCATGAAACCGCACACTCTAATGACAAAGCGATCGACAAGAAACCACAGAACAGCTTGACTGATAGGCAGAGGTTAACCAGATTGAAACTGATGTATTTATTCGGCACACTTGTGCTTTCTTGCTCTTTGTATTCGGTTCAATAACTGCATGAATACGTGTTTCATTTCCGTCGAAAGTAAATCTTAGGTTCATTGCCTACGCGGTGACTTAGCGCATACAAGATAGACAGAAAAGTATGAAGGGTATTCCCAAGGTTATTTCTCTCAAGTTATTTTTAGACGTGGTAGCCAGTTCTTCTTCAGGCAATATTACCACGAATATGTCTGTAAAGCCACTGAAACTGTCCACGTGAGTCGCGTCGCGGGATTGGCTCTTTCTGCGAAGAACCTCGTGGGATTTCTGAAGCCACGAATGATCTAAAAATAACCTCTAAGGGATTCATTGGGAATAAGGCCTATACGGGAGATTTCTTGATGATAATGAATTAAGGCAAAATTAAAATTGCATGACCTCGGTAGGCCCTTTTGTTTACTTAATAATTCAATCGCAAAATTTTTAAAATTACCTTGGTTGTTTAAAGTGACAAAAACTAACTTTTATACATCTAGAGTTAAACGCATATGATGAAAATAGTTTATAATTCAGTTGAAACCCGAAGATACTGATGGCCCGGCACGTATGAAATGAAGAAGTCTAAAACAATGAATTCAAATCAATAATTTTCAAGTCTGCCCTGTTTCAAGCAGCTTGCAATATCGTCAAACATATTGTGCGGCCCTATAATGTCTAAGAATAAAACAAACGTTTGCAGCGCTAGAAATTTGTCTCGGTACGTTAGGAAGAAGGGTTTTGGTTTCTTAAGACACCAGTTCGTTCATATTTTGTTTTATTGAATGATGGTTTTTGTTGGGGAATGCTAAAACGGCCTGAAAGCAATGATATCTGTACATGAATCTGCGGGCTGCACCAAACTCAGCAACTATAGCCGGGCTAGACTACTAACGGATGTCAACATAAAACGAATTGAAACTCAAAAATGAAAAATGAAACTGCGCTGATAGAAGATAATTCCAGTGTTAAAAAGCCCGTGAAACGCCTATGAAAAAGCAGTTAAATTGGGACTGAAAACTGAAGAGAATATACAGCCAGTCTAGATGGGAGAACATAAGCCATTGCCAAAATCGATCGACAAGCAATCAAATTGATATATTTTTTTAGCAGACCCTAAAAAGTCGAGGCCATGTTTTGGAGAGGTAACGCACATCTGGTACTGAATTAATTTCCTTTGTTCGTCAGAAAGTTGAATAAGCAAATAAATGTTTAGGCAAACTAAATCAAAAATACTGGACGTAATTTGAAATTTGTTTTTCTTATGCTTTTTAACACATTTATTTCATCACTAAGATTTAAGTGCAAGCTAATTTAACAGAAATACAGCAGGTTCAGGTGCCTTAAGTTTTTCAGAAACGCCACAACTTGGAGCAATTGGCAGAACACTCGTCTTCTTAAGAACATTAAGTTAATCTCTTTGTTATTTATAACAGGTCTTGCGTGTTCTGCGTGATCAGCCACTTATGAAGACATTAATAAGATAACTTTTGTTATTTTTAAGAGCCAATGGGTCTGTTTATCATGCCGATCTCATCTGCAGGTCATTTCCAAAACACTTCACTTCCTTATACTTGAAGTGCATTTAGCTTATGTAAACACAGCACGAATGTTCTCGACAATAAAGAAACAGTTTTAGCAAGACGAGTTTAATAATCTGAAATGAATATATAATCATGCAGTTTTTCTCACGAACTCGCTGGCAGGCGCTCAATTTGGCAGAAAAACACAATTAGTTTCTTACTAATTGCAAAATGAGGATATAGCAAATGTGTTAACGGCCTTCATGGGATTTAGAGTCCGCGGTGTGTTGTGTATTATTTGTTTTGCGACATGCTGGGTTCGATGGTTTTGCGGAGTGCTTCAATTCACAGGAGGTGTGTTTTTTTCATTAATGTGGCAAGAGTTCTGGCGTCAGTTGGGTCTCACTAGTGTCGAGACAGCATATTTTCTCTGGATGTTAGACCAATAATAGATTTTAAAAGGTTCTCGGATGCAGCTGTATTCGTAACTCCGTCCTTCTTAATCTTGTCCGAAGTACGTTGGACAGTTTTTGCCCAGAAACTCAATTTTCACATAACACTGGCCGAGTGCAACAAGAAACGAAGATTGAATCACACCCAAAGGTAACTATACTGAGCCTTCTTTGTGGTTCATTTATTATCAATATTTGTTTTAACTGTCTCCAGTTTCTGGCACATTTCTTTCCTTTAAGAGACTGTTCGTCGACAGGGCGGGTAAAATAATAATAGTATTAGAGACTTGAAGGCATTTTTTCTATGCATTCAACTAATTGGCGAACTCAAGAAGAAAAATTCCATCTCCAAAAGAGAAACTTTAAATTTATTAACCGCACATTTCTGAAATAAATTTGTTTGTCCATCTTTTATGCAGATCGACTGCCGTGGTATTTAATCAAACCAAATTAAAAAAAATTGGACGTAAGTTGAGAGATAAAACCATCCTATATTAAATCAATAATATCAAAATCCTTGTAACAATGTGTTCTTCCTATATCCACTCTTTTTCGCATAGACCACGCACCTATTAATAATAAATCGTTGTCTCACGACGTGCATAAACAGTTTGGGGACATGAAAAAGCACGAAATAAAGAAAAAAATGAATATTGTCATGCACGTATTACTGAAATAACTTCAATCGTTTCCTTTTTCCTATTTTCCCGTCCGCCTTTCTTACTGGAAGGCTTTCAAGTCAGTTTTTAGTTCCGTTTTAAATCACTACATTTGTTGTAAAATTAATAGAGGTTTTGCACGGCAGCCATTTTGCATGGCGGGAACAATCGATTATTTTTCCTATGGGAAAAAATGTTGTTTAATGCAAAACATTTTCATTGTTCCTGCCATGAAACGTGACTGCAATGCAAAACCTCTACTCCTGGTAGATATCCTTGTGATATTTTGGGTGTGAATAGCTTCTACGGCCACATAGCTCAGCAGTATGGACCAATATTGATCGGAGAGGTGGTTTCAAATTTCTTCGGGGTTTTGATACAAAGAAGAATCGTATAAACTAGTGAACTTCATTACGGCCCCTTTCACAAGGCGTTCTCTGGCATATGTTGTCCGTTAACCATTTCCCAAGAGAAGTCTCCAAATACTGTTGCATGGTTTTTACCAGGGCCAAATTCGTGTGTTATACTGAGTCCATTGAATACCTAAGTCAGTTTATCAAAAATTAAAAGAAAAACAAAACCAAGTAGCAATAATAAAGAAAAACAATCTTCATACTGTAAGAGGATTGGCAATCATTCCAAGGTGAATCAGTTTATTTTAATTTGAGGAAAAAAAACGTAATCTTTAATTAGCCAAACTAGAAAAAGAATTTAAAGACCTTTTACCAAAGTAGCCAAAAAGTCGTTTTCCTGAAAGATTCAGAAACTAAGGGTTGCCGCTCCGTACACTAGCTTATTTCAATACGGTATCGTGTAACACATTTCTGAACCATGCAAACAGCATCTCATCTCACTTCCTTTTCTTCCGGCCTTTTGTTTCTCAATAGATTTTAGCTCAGTGAATTGAACTCGTTCGAAACGGGTTTAATTGTCATTTCAAGCATTGTTTGTGCTGAAAATTCAAAACGTTGATGGCTGATAAACAATCTTAACTACTTCCCCCCCTAGTAACGTTATTCAAAATGCCGGAATCTAATTGCAATTGGAATTAAATTTGTGTTCCAGAGGCGATCATCTTTCAGGTATTTTCAAAGACTGATCAAGTTTTTCAGGCGTGGTGATCTTGTGGATTACGTAATGGCCTCGATCCAAATCGAGCGGTTGGGGTTCGAGCCTTGTGTTGTGTTCTTGGATGCTTCAAAAACGAAAGCTTTCCGTTGGGGGTACTTCTGCTGTTCCGATAAAACGATACGAATCGGAAGAACACCAACAACAGAAACAATAATTAATAATACTAAACTAAAAACTCTGTTTAGAAAATGCTAGAGATGATATAGATGGTAAGTATGTGACGCAAACCCAAATTGAAAACTTCGATCGGTGCTTGAGTGACATTAATTCACATCAATTGGGTTGGTAACAATAATGATGATGACAAGCTCACGTTACACCTCTCGGAGTGCTGATTTGTTCTTTTAGTTTCAGTTGTCATAATCAGAATCTGTAGGTAAAGTTAAAAATTTTTACCTACTGGTCGACCATTGGAATTTTTTTCCAAAACACGCTCACAGTACTTGTTTGCCAAGCTTGCGTTAAAAAAGCTCATGAATTTTGGGTTGGTTTCGCATTCAACAATATTATGTGCTACCCTTGGGTACTGATAAAATTTTTTTTATCAACTGTACCAAGGGTTGCTACGTGAACTATCCACCCTCTTTTGAAGACGTGCACGGCTAACGTTTCCAGGGAATACCTTTAAACTTAGCTTCGTAAGATCTGTGATGTACTCTTAAATTAAACAGAAAGAAAATAAATATTGCAAGCGATGAGGGACGACTCTTGCATTTCCAAAAATTGCCTGGAAGCTGCTGTTTTGTTTTTAATAATCTCGCCAATGAATAAGAATTGGCTTTATACATTCCTGCTGGGATTTTAGGTAAACGAAGCCACACAAGACAAAAAAAAAAAACTCGTTCTTTTAATGCTCTCTAGGACTTCAACTGCCCCGGCATGCGAGATCACCACGAAACAGTATGATGCGACAAAGAAGGTGTAGATTCAGAGAGTAGGGAAGTCACTTAAAATCAGTTATAGCTAACTAAGCTACTACAAATTCAGGAAGATTCATTAAAGTGATAATCAGGGACCGTTTAAACGCACAAACGGGATGTCAGGCGCCCAAGAGTGCGGCCTGCTCCGTCCCTGAGTGAGAAATGAGTATATATTAAACTCCCTAATGGGCGCACAAGAAGAGTTCTATTCAAATGACCCTGTGATCGAAGTAATTTCGTTTAATTTCCTTACTTCATTTAAGTCCCAGTCGGAATCTATAGTGCTTAGTTTCATTTATGATAAAGAAAAACCGTTTTGCAAACAAAATTTCATATAACTTTTGTAATTACGCATATATATTGAAATGGGTTCTATCACGAGGTAACGGTGTCGATTTTTCTGTGTTGAGACTGCGCTAAACGAAGGCGAGTTTTGTGATATTTAAAACGTCAGCCTTTTTACTTAAGGCTAAAAAATCTCCAAGCGTATTTAGCATAGAATTTTATCATTTGTTACTAATGCAATAAAATTGTTCCCTTGAAACATTCAGCTCACGATGCACTTTAAATTTAAGACCACCTTAAAATTCATCAGCGTCTTTCACGCAGGTTGCCAACAAGTGCTCGTATTTTACATTTCAATGTGCTATTATCTAAAATTTTAATATTACAAGTTCCCAAAGAGATTCTATTTCTCCAATATAGCACTACATGAGGTGACACGTGAGCTTTTCACCTAGTCACTGTATTGCTGTTGCTAAGAAACAGGACGTCTGTATGCGCCATGTTGCTTTGCGACGTTCCCTGTAGAAAATCCTAGTCCAGTTGGCTACATTAACGCTAGCGGGCATTATCAGAGAGGAGGGGATGCAATTATTCAGTAAAAGTAAAAATAGGAAACGATATTTGTTGTCGACGATAAAAAAAAAATCACACATCAGTAGCGTGCGGAGTTGCCCAATGCTTGCAGTCAGCGAGGCGATAGCGAGTGATATTAAACCTTTGGCAGCTGCGACTAAGAATGCCACCAATCAGATGCAAATCAAACGCTATTTATTCACCATTTCCTGAGTGGTCTATCCATTTATTAAATTTTAGATTTAAACCTTTTGCGCCAAAGATAGGTAGATGTTGTTGACGTGGTGCAATAAATTGTTTTGTGTACCAACTTCAATTTTCCAAGAATTGATTGTCTTGGCGCGAGAGTGGAACCGGCGACAGACCTTCTGCTATCGACGTTTCTCTCTATCCAGTGATGTTCCATTTGGCTTCACATGACACGCTTACAATCTTTATCAACTGCCAAAGATTTCCCACCAACAGACCAAGATAGGTTTGTAAGTTTTTTAAAATTTTCTTCATTAAAATTGGTCTTTGTGTACACGGACGCGGGCAAAAATTTTAAGACGATGGAATCGGTGTATACGGCATTAATGAAATCAGCGGGGCAAAAAAGGTTCTGTCTCCCGCAAACACTGTCTGCGTTTGCCATGCATAAGGTGAACTTTTTGTTAATGATTATAATAAGTTAAGATTCGCCTGACAAAGATTTTGCTTGTACTGCTACGGTTAATACCGCTCAGCCGCTCTCGAAGGTAATACTTGAGCCGGCGAGTTTGGCCTCTAGGAGTTTTAAATGAAAATCTCGAAAAGCGCTGCCGAGTGTTTGAATATGCCTTATCATTTTTTGTCACCATGTTATTTGCACTGGTCTCAACAGAAAACTCACTATTGACAACTGAAATTGCGTTTACGAAAATGAGGACTTAAAAAAGATTTAAAAAAAAGGTTTTCGTTATGATTTTAGAGTGTTGAAGTTTAATGCTGGGTTCTCATGCATGGAATCAACTCAATAAACTGATTTTATTTCTAGCAAAATTTCTCCACGATATTACATCGAACTAATTTTCACTTAAGTAGCAAAGTGGATTTTGCTGGATGATCAATTTGTATTTCATCTGCATTTTTCTTTGAGATGTCCAAGCTGGTTTCCGCTCATCTCTTCGAGCTGTAATATTCCAAAAGATATTGGTGTTAATTTTAAATTTTGCTTTGATCCAGATTTAATCTTAAGGTACGCTCTCGAGATTGGAAATAGTTTCTCTGCCCCCTCGAGTACTTAACAGATTTTGAGTTATTATTGCTCGAGAACTGCGTAAGACTTTCATTTAATCCAAACTGCCAAGCAATAGCAGTTAAGGTGATCAAAAGGCCCCGGGCACAAAAAAGCAATGCCAGCTAGGACTACTGTATGTTCTATATTAGTATTTGTCTCTATATTTTCATCATTTTTAAGTTCTTTCAATCTGAATTCAAGATTATCCTCGCTGGCTGACGATACTGTCTATAGGAAAAAAAAAAAAACATATTATCAAAAAAAAAAAACTATTAAAATCCCCCGTTTTCAAACTTCATCTCACTGTATTTCCCTTGTTTTCCACCTAACAAGAAGCTCAGTGATTTTCCCATGTTACTCAATGTTTTATATTTCACATATAAATATAGCCGTGATTACAGGCGTAAGACCCCACTCGTGTTGTTAATTAAAAAGAGAATCTCCCGTCTAGCTTTTTATTAGGCTTTCACATTGTCTGCCTTTTATTTAATGGAGAGACCACAACTACTAAATAGCCGATGTTGATGTTATTAAAGGCCATCTGTCTTAGTGAGGGTCATTGGGGTTTATTCTTTGTTTCTGAAAATCATATTATGGCTTCAATCTCAGCGTCCCATTTTCATGTTGTGCACCTTAATTCACAGTCTATCGTTCGATGCCAATAGGTAGATAAATTTTCTGTCCGGTAAATATTGGTCGAAAAAATGACCGACTGATGCAAATATATTATTTAGAGGTGATCTTTAGATTTTATACTGCAGATTACATTTTTTCGGTGTCAATGGCGACACAGATTACATTGCCTACCAGAGCTACCTTAAAAAAATCTCTTTAACTGGTGTCATACTATGGCTTGTTTTTCATAAGCTTCAGGGCAGACAGTTGCTGATTCGCTTGGTATTTACGGGTAGTTTTCCTCAAAGATACGCGGCAACCCTTTGAAGTTTCATTAATCCAGTGCCTTAACACGCGATACGGTTTTCCAAAACATTTGATATTTTCTCTCCATGGAGTGACGTGTCTAAATTTATTCGCCTGCAGGCCACGAATCTCATCTGCACTTTTATCGGTTCCGTGCGGGAGCTTCAGTGACTCAAAAGAAAACTGGACGGTATTGCGTGTTCTTTCAGACCGATTTGAAAAGATTGGTCTGGCTCTTTTATCGCCACTTTCGTGGTATTGAATAGAAGCGTATTCGCTCCACAAGACAGAGGTAAATTGTAGATCACTGAACCGCGGGAGGTGGTAGAAGTACACGAACTTTGTCATGGAAAATTACTTCTAATACCAAAGAACGTTAGTCTCTTGCGAATTATAGGGAAAATAAGAACCGTCTTTTTGCCGGGTGGGTTATACTTGAATCGCGTTTGACTTTATTTCACAGTAGGCCGACTTATAAACTTACAGACCGACATATCTAGCCCGGCGTTATGTTCAAGTCAGGTTCGATATCAACATCACTCGTGCAGAGAACGGGAGAAAGTTGTATGTTTGTATGCTGCAGGACAGCTGGTACAGTCATGTTGGTTCTTCTATTGTATCTTCAGATCATCTTTGAAATAAAAAGTTTCCTCTTCATGATAAGACACTACATTGCAAGGACAGAAGGCACCAGAATACCCTCGGGCCTAAGGAACACTTTGATATAGATCTTTTCCTAGACACAAACAGTAAAATATGTCTTGTACAGATAGCGCCCATCAGGAATCGATCAACCTGGCACCCCACAATAAAATACCACTAAACGGTATTGACAAGCTTATTTCAAATAAATTGCTCATCAAAATTTAGGAAAGGCGCGCACTTGACGAAATTTCAAGAAGCGTGAGAAAAATACGATGTGCGTTTTTATTTTTACGGCCGCATTCGTGGAGTTTCTGGAGAGCTTTCAGACGTGTTCTCAATGCCAGTCATAAATGTTTACCGTGCAACGAAGGGGCTCTTTTACATGATTTAACACGCGGGTCGTAACGTCCAGAAACACCGTTTGTGGTTAAGATGCCGGGAAGTAAATATGTGAAATGAGTGGACTGCTAGGGATTTGAAAGTCGGTGTCATTCCTGGGGTCTGCAAAAAGTCAACGCCGAGGTAAATTATTATTGCAGGAATGACTGACTACACATCAAACGGGCGCGCAAATAACATTCGCCCTTTTAATTAGGTAGCGATAGATACGCGTTTATTATTTTACCATACCTGACTTTCGTTCTCTCTTTCTTAATCCTCCCTATTGATCTCTTTTGCGTTCACGATTACCCGAGGGATTTCTCTTGTTGTTCCTTGGGATTTGATAGTCATTTTACCAGTATTCAAAACTCTTTGTCCAGATTTAGTTTTTGTTTGCGCAGACCATTACGGCAAATAGGGAAAGATTAAACCGAGTACTTCATCGTTTACAAAAGAAAATCTGTTTTTCTTTCTCGCGTGGTAAAGATTTGTAGATGTTTGACCATTTTGAAGCTGAATTTTGAAGAATATTCATGCGGGTCGTTTAAAGGTTTACAGAGAGCGACAATTTGCGAAAAACTGTATTTCAACTTTCTGTCGGAAACGTCTCTGAAGCAGCTGGTATCAAAAACATGGCGTAATCAGCTTTAAGTGAAAGTGATTGTTATCCGTCATCACAAAGCAAAATTTGCATAGGACTTGTGTACGCTCTGGTTGTCAATAACGAGTCAGCTATAGGCTTAAAGACTACACTGCAAACGGCTCCAGCAGGTATGTTCTAAAGTCCGTTCTACCTCAACAATTGTAGTGTATCATTAGAGTTTTTATGACTAGTTTGGGGAGAGACAGATCAGTTTCGCTGCCCTGTTTACTGCGGTGTTCTCTTTGTCTTTTGTTATAAAATTGGTAAAACGTAAACAAGAAGAAACGGGTTCCTTATCCCTGTCAGAGGTAACCCTCACACAAGAACTTGAAATTCCCAGTCTATGGGTGCGAGAAGCTTCGACCACCAAGAAATGTCGTTCATTGCGATTCAACGGTAAATTGCACGGGATCACCTGCATTCGATTATTGTAAAATTGCTATTGATCCCCGTCATCAGTTGACAGCAATAGAACACGTTGGAACAAAAGCCAGGGTTGAAATTCCTTGATCTTAAATTGAAAAAAACGCCAGCGACAGTTCCTTTTGCTAAAATTATGTTTGAAAAAAGATGCGAACTGAGGCAAGAGAGTTGGGGCCCGCAATTACGAAGCTTTCATGTTAGTTTTCATGCTTTCAAGGTTCTGTTTACCCCCATTTGGAAATCATTATTTGTCGAAGTTCAGTTTGTCTATACATTTTCCGACAAATGCAAGTTTACCATGCATGGATATGGGTGGTTTCCGAGATCAGTGAAACTTTACACTCACGAACCACTCTCGAGTGTTATTTTGGTTTCAAACACTTGAGGCGGCCGCTTTCTTATCTTTGTTTGTTTGGTTGGAAAATGGAATTGGATTTAAACAAAGTGCAAAAGAAGTGGAGATTTCACGCAAATATATAGTTATCACTGATTAATTTGTGGTTTTTTCCCTCTCAGCTTGTTTTGGTGGAATCAGGAAAAGCAATTAACCTCAGCTCACGGGAGGCACGAACATTGTTTCCTTTGGCGTTCCAGCGAAATAACATCGAGATTATTGGCCTCAGCAAGTTTCTTGGGCAGAGCCAGGATTCTATTTAAACAGAGAACGCATTTTATAACTCATTCAGTTGTACATGGCGCCTTGGTAAGTCTTGCACTGTGCAGAACGAGAGGTCAGCTGAGGTCGGCGATCGCTTGAGAGCGCTCTCCTCTCTACACTCGAGCATGTCATTTGAGCGAACAAACAGAAGAGTGATTTCTAAGAACTGATCTGCGATCCATTTTTCGTCTTTTATTATCTTCCTCAAAGTCGCGGAATCATTTGAAGACTATTTGAAACCCGACCAGGTAACAAGGTATTTTTCACTCAAGAAATGTGGACTCGGTGACATGAAGAGTTGATAATTTCCTCCTGGGACCATTTATCAAATCATCATTGGATTAGACTACTCTGCGTGTTCTTAGAGATTCACAGCTGTTAACTGCAAACTCTTGGACATTTAAAATCGTGACGATCCGAGGCATCTACTCTTGGCGTAACTGACCACAAAGAAACGAGCCAAGACCTACCTGGAGAAAATATCAGATCCCTTTATTAATAGCAGAGCGACAGGACGAAGATGTCAATCTCATCACTAAACGACACCATTGCAGAAAACGAAGAGCAATCTGTTCTTGACACTCCAGAAGACAAAGCCCAGCTCTGTGTTTATGTGTTAACATTTCTCTTGGGTTCCGTTGGAAATGTGCTAGTGTTGTTGGTTGTTCGAAGCAAGAAGAACCGAACAGTCAATGATCTGTTCATTGTGAATTTGGCCATCTCCGACCTCCTCATGATTGGCTTTCTACCGATATACACGGCCAAAATTCTGGTCAAATTTCGTCACACTACGGCGTTTTGCAAGAGCATTTCACCCCTCGCAACCATGACGTTTTTTGTCAGTGTGTTCACATTGACATCCATGGCAATACACCGCTGTTATGTGATCACAAACCCGTTTAAACCTGAGATGCTGAAATGGAAGATCATGGTTTGGTTGGTGGGCTTGTGGGTAGCGTCATTCCTGGCTGTTCTGCCTCTAGTGCTGGTTGCACAAGGAGGGCTACCAGGAACTTATGACTGCTCTGAAAATTGGCCTTCGTTGAAGGCCAGGAAGGCTTACACTGCGTGCTTGTTTGTATTGCAGTATTCACTTCCGTTGGCCATTATCACGGCAGCGTATATAAGGATAGCAGTTGACTTACTCCAGTCGAGCACGGAGAGATATGGACCAGGACGAAGTCTCAACAACAATCGACGCGACAGAAACGCGCTCTTGCGTCTCGCACGCAAAGAAGACGTTCAGGTTTTAAAAACAGTAGCAGTGATCGTATTAGTGTTTGCAATTTGCTTGTTGCCAGTCCAGCTTTCTTGGATGATGTTAGACTTTGGCGGCGAAAAGGAACGACGCATTGCCTTGGAGGTGTTTTTCAAGTTTGACGTTCCTCTTTCGATACTCCACAGTTGCCTAAATCCTCTGGTCTATGGAACACTGACGAGACGCTTTAGGAGAGGTTACATAAAGTACCTCGTGTACGTGTGTCCTTGTTTAAGGAAGCGATTTTCCAGTTACAATGCACCTCTGTCTTCTCATATCCATAATAATCACGGGTCGAAGCAAAATGGTTCGGCTTTTAATCAAAGTGATGACGAAAAGATCCCGTTTGGACGAACTAGTTCCGAACGCGACACCAAAATTACTGAAGTTTAATGAGTTGGTTGATCCCCTAGCGAGGAGGTGGTTGCAGGGGTTTCGTTGAAACGTATTTACAGGAACTTTAGTAACATTACACTCATCAAACTTGAAAAGACTAGATTGTGAATCGAGTGGCAACCACTTGTTGATTGAAGAACGTGAAGGAATGAAACGATTATAATGACCTGAACATGGTTTTCGTTAATCTAGGTCCCAGATATCTTGTGGACGAATATCCTAACGAGCAAAATGGACTTGACTCAACAATTGTGTTGTTAAGGGCTCACATAGTACCGCACACAGTCAAGATGTGATTCAGAACGAATACGTCGCAACTTGAGAGTGGTTGCCCTTGTTTAAAATCCAATGTATAGTTCAACAAGAAAGTAAAACATCCTCATTTACACGTATTTTGGTATTTACCTAGTTACTATTTGCAACCCGTCATCTTTGTTATGATAGTAAAAAAGAACTATTCACGTCCACAAACATATAAAAGCAAAGCAAATTGTTTTGACAACTCCAATACCAATTTTATTTTTCAAAGATAAAACTAGGGTTGAGAGAATTACTTTTTAATGTTATTCTTCTCTTTAAGGGTTGTTTTTTTACTTGAGAGCACACATTAATGACAGTTTTAAGAGTTAAGCTGAAAGTAAGAATCCATATTTTACGAGTTACATAAAAAATCATTTATTTATATACTAGGCTCGTCCATAAGGATGACTGCAACTGAACTCGTTTAACACAAGATTGATCGTTCTGTAACCTCTCCTTCAGATATCTATCCTTTGTCAAGCAGAATGGTGATGAGAATAAAGAAACTCATCAAGTATCGTCTTATCTAAAAGAAATGTTTTGCAATACGATAAGAGAATCCCCACTCCGATCTGGGAAGTTAAATGGGTTAATTTGCACTCATCCTTAGTAAAGAAATGCGGTTCAAGTTAAAAGGTGCATTCCTAACTTTCCAAAAATAATCACGAAAATTTTACTTTTGTAAGATTTGGGTCGTGGAATGGTTGTTTACCATTCACATTGGAATATTTTGAAACAACACACACGGCGTTGATCAAACTGTCATCTTAACCAGGATTTTTCCAACAAAGATTTAATCTACACGGTTCAATTTGTGTTATCAGAGTGAAAATCTCCGATCTCGAATGAACTTTAATGATTATTGAAGCAATGCGGTAACTTTAGCCGCTATCTTTTTTCCGAGGCGAAACACATGTGCAAATGATACGTGCGCCCGACACCGAAACATCAAATCTTCATCCATGCCCTGGGCCTGACCCTACCCACAACTTTCATTGTAAAGTTCAACGAGAAAATGGACCCTCGTTGATTTCGGATTAAGCAGAAACTGAGGCAACGTTATGTATGCATACACCGGTTATTATATTAGCCTCAAGCCCATTCATAAGTATATAAATATCTATTACAAAGATACAGCCATACGCTGCCTGAAGTCATGTCAGTCAGCTTTACCACACAATTGCCAGAAAATACAGTGGAATCCCGCCTTTTCTCGTACCCTAGCTTTCTCGAACCTCCCGATAACTCGAACCAAAAGTCGTTCCCTCTCCTCAGTCGAACTCTGTAATTTTACCCCCGATTTCTCGGTCTGATTTTTTCGAAACAATTTTCGTTTCCCTTGGAGGTTCGAAAAATCGCCATTCCACTGTTAAAACCCTTTTCCCAAACTGTGAAAGAAGAAACAGCTTAGTGGAATACGCTTGGAGTAAGTTATTAATTAAAACGATCAAAAAGCACATTTATTGCCAAGTTCGTGGAGGGGACATAGAATGTACACATGATTCCTGGTTGGCTAACACCATTTGGACGTTCCCTCTATATAACCTCATGCCCGATCAGTGTTCAACGAAATATTCACTTCACTGGAAAAGTAACCCCACTCACTACAAGAAGATTAAAAAAACAACTTGGAATTTATTATCAAATTTTATAATTTGTTTTGCTCGGCAGGTGGCAAGACCAAAGTTTAGTTTGGAAGGTGTTGATTTGCATTTCTCAATTATATTGCTATGGACGGCCGAAAAACTTCCTTATCGTGCTACAATTGCTGCCATGAATGCGTCGCAGATTTAGACGGTTAAAATCAACCATGTGTTATGTCATTTTACCTTTGCTATTTTGTTTCAAATGCTTTGAATTTTTTTGTATTTAAAAGGGAGGTTTGAAAGCCAATTTATTTTAGATTATACACTCGTTTCAAAGGAAAATAAGCCTGGCTGTTGTTGACGGCTTAACACGTACACTCAATAGCCCCAGGATTGCCCAAAATTAAAATGCTTTGTTTAAACTTGGAACCGGTTATTAAGGGTTAAGGATAGAGCTATTGGCTTCCTTTTCTGCTAATCTCAATGTCGCTCTTTTAAATAAATAATAATAATAATTAAAAGAAAAAAAACAGAAATTAGGAAATCTGCTCAACATATGTATCTCAAAGTGTTTTTTTTTCCGTTTGAAAGCCGTTCAAAGCTGAAACGGCGGTTTGCCAATCATTTGTGCAATGTTTTCATTTTATGAAAATAGTAATTAAAATCTAGAACCTTTTATCCTCTTTTGTGACACATGCTATTATTCATTTAACCAGCTGACAGAATTAATCGTCAAAACAAAGCTAGTGAACCTTTGAAAAATCGCCTCACTCAAAATTTCACTCAAAAGGCTGAGCAAAGCTAAATAAAGAATTCAGATCGTTTTCACGACCTTAGTAACTGATTATTTGCAGATCTCGACAGGCTCATGCAGTTATGATGGCGTTTCCGGTATTTTATGATCGATTGCCAGGACAGTTTTGATATTTTTCGTAAAATGATTGAGCAACTGATATCTTGCACACCTACGTTACAAATGTATTTCCGGTATTTCCTGTTCGATTACTAAGAGAGTTTTAATGTTTGCTACAAATTGATTAGTTGCAGGCTTAACCAATGCCCTTACCAAATCATACAGTTACGTTATCTTTGTCATCAAGAAAACATGGGATCATCTTCCCTGTTGTTCTTGAATTTATAAATTACGTCTTCACTTAATTTTGAAAATTTTGAAAAAAAGAGGAAAAAATAAAGCAATGTTCCCATAAGCCTAAATAGTGTTTCGCGCGCTTTAAATCGGCCTTTAATTTTCCGCAGAAGTTATACAAACTTTTTCCCAGTTGTTTTAACAGTTATACACCCAATTGATGGTGGTTCGATGAATATATTTGCTAAACGTCGAAGAGTATACACTGATAACATACAGTTTACTTCTGACTGTTCCAGTCTGTTTATATTTAAACTTCAGTTTGAGACGGACAAACCAGGGCGACATAACTTAGAAAACACTTTGCACGAAGATCACGGTGATAGCAAAGATCTTGAAGTAACAGATGAGTAAGTAGAGAAATCTTAACATCAATAGAAAAGGACAGAACTACTTTAAAGTTATGTAGGAAAAAAGGTTGTAGTGATCATCACTAAATTTGCCACGGGGGGTGGGGGGTACTCCCTTATATGGACTGTATAGGCATGTGCGACCCCAAAGGGTATGGTTTTTCAGCCGTTTTGGTAATAAACAGGGCATAGATTTGGGCCATTTTGGTCATAAGTAGGGCATGGTTTTCGAATATCTTTACGGTGGCCAATTCACATTATCAACCCAGTTGATAACACCAAATTATATGGTTTTTGCACTCTAGTCTTGAATTGGGTATGTTTTTTTTTTTTTTTATTAGAAGAAGCTACTTTTTCATCTTTATCGATAAAACCGATCAATGAGAGCTCTTCATAAACTATGTTCAGGGCAACTTCGCCAGCCGGGAATTCAAATTTTTTTTGTCAGGTCATAAATCGCAGATTTTGGTCATAAATAGGGTAGGATTTTAGGAAGCGGGCCGCACACCCCCACCCAATTTTCTGGGAGTACTCTCCCCCCGGGATAGGTCAAGGTATACAGGATGACATTGCAGTCATGTTACAGTGGCTAATTCGATTGCAGCCTCACCCCGCTTGAGCATTCATTCAATTAACCGATGATAACCGATCACAACAAAGTTAAAAATCATAACTTATCCTGTATTTGTTGTCCCAATAGCAAACAGAAACCACGTGGGATCGCTAAAAAAGAAGAATTAAAACTACGTTATGAAAACAAAGCAAACTAACTAGAGAAAAAGAAAGAAAACGATTTTTTAATTATGTTTTATGTTCGTCTTAATTGCCTTATATTTCAGCTTTAGCAGTCAAATTGCATACGATTTCATTTGGAATTATTTTCGCCGTGTTGGCGCCGAACCTCTCCATCCAAAATGGCTCCACAATCTGTAAAATATATTTCCACGCCTTTTCTTCTAATATCCTTTTTTCGTAAGACAGTTTTAAGAAGTTATGCCATTTAATGTGGAGTGTAACATTGCATGTGTGTCGCAAAAGAAATTATATGGAACTTTCTTTCTCTCTGGGCGAAAAAAACCGAGCTTTATCGTCTAAATAAAAACTCACATTGAGTACTAAAAACGGCTCCTAACGGAAAGTTAATCACGTTTATTCCTCAAGAGAACTATCTTGCTGATGAAAGCTAACAAAACTTAACAACGTCGCCACGAAAACCCTCTTTGTTTCTATACATCATGTGTGCAAGAATGAAAATAGTGTTGTTTTCAGCTTTGAGCAGCAGGTATCTAGAAGCTACCCAATATCTTATACATTTTCAGTATGATAGAGGTCCCACTGTTTCGTGATTGTTAACACGCAAAATGTAAGGCTCGTTACTCCATCTGTGTTGCAGGTGCCTTAATTGATTATAAAAAGGTGTAAATAAACATTTTTTTACGTTTTACACTGAAATAAATCTTCCGAATTTTGACACTCAAATGAAAATGCCACTTTGATTGCTCGTTCGCTGTTGCAAATTGAGGGCAGATGACCGTGAAACATCTGAATATTACTGACTACAAATATCAGTGATAATTATAGCGGTTCTGTTTTTGAAGTACTTTGTTGCTCACGGCAAACCTTGCTGTGTACATGACAGCCACAGGAACTGATAGCGTCTGAAGAAATACTAAGGGCCTGTTTACAAGGAGAGAGGTCTACCCTAGCAAGTGGGTTAACAATAGCTGGAGGGCAGAAGATAGCCCGGGTTTACAATCGTAAGCAAAATTTCACAGGTAGGGTAACCCTACAACCCGGGACAATTAAATACCCGGTTACACTCAAAGGGTCTGGAAACAATTAGTTAGTTAACCTGGGTAGGCATGTTAACTGGAGTGGAGTGGAGTGGAGTGGAGTGGACTGGAGTGTTTACAAGGGAGAAAGTTAACACGCCTGCCAGGGTAACCCTAGCAGGCAGACAGGGTAACCCGCCTACCTGGGTAACTCTGGCTGCCTTGTAAACACGACGCAGAAAAAAAGAGGAAATGTTTGAGTGCTAGGGTAACCCGCTCGCTAGGGTAACCCTCTCTCCTTGTAAACAGGTCCTAAACAGGAATGCTTGGTTAACGCGCGAAGATCCGCCGGTCAGCCTTTGTTATATAATAGACTTTGCGACGTAGATTGTACTGCGCATGTGTAAAATCATTTCTTCCTCTCTCAATATGTCCTACAACTTGTCTTGCCGGGCGCTACAGGCAACGACGCTTGCCAATGTAGTCTCAAAACAGAATTTATTTACAAACTCCGACAATCGAGATCAAGATTGATCCACATACACTTCTGAACTTTGTACGCGATTCGCTAAAAAGAAAGATTACGCGAGCAATTACTAAAGATAACTGATTTTCAAACACTGAATTATCTTTTCTTTCCGGCTAAAGAACTTACATTATGTAGGAGCTTTTGGAAACCCGCAGCACAACGGTAAAAACTACAACAAACATGGCGACTGTTTCCCGCGTGTTCGCTCTAAGGCCGCTGTGGGAGGCACAGGCTTCGCAACACTCGAGTAAGAAATCATCTAAATGACAATAATCGATAAAAGGTAACGAGAGCCAATTTGGCAGTGCAACAGTGTTGCTCGACAGGTCTCATGAAAAATGGTACCAGTATATATTACTTGGTCTTTATTTCTCCGATGAAGAGGGGCTCACTTCGCGAGTAGATAACTGATAAATTATTGTCGAGATTAGAGTATAGCGGTTCTGAATTGATGTTTTGCTGATAGCTGTGAGCTGATCAAAACTTTAACCTTCAGCAGGGAAACAACTGAGAAACAGCTGAGGTCCGAGATTTGAAAATATCACTAAAAGCTGAGACTTCGGCTGAAACGCTAACCGAAGTTAAAAATTCGCGCAAGATTATTTTGATAACTGAAATTCCAACATCCCAATCCAGAACCTCTAAGCGGTTTGCTCTTTTAAGTGTAGAAATGAACGGAAAAAACGACTGGACTAAGTTTTTTCTTTATTGCTTAAAGTACATTCACCTTGCAGTAGTTAAACAATACAAAAACAGTTAACGTACTTTACGATACTGGCACTGCTTTCAGTACTCTTGTTAAGACTGCAGTATATATTACTACTTTTAAAATATGTATTTCCATTACTCTATACTTAAGAAACCTTTACATACAGTATATAAACATAAAGTTCATACGTTGCCCACTTACAAAATTCAGAAACGCAAGTTAAGTTCTGAGTTAATTCTGGACTAAGTTCCAATGCATTAGAAAAGTTTAAGCACGAGTTGCGTTTGCCGAACACTAATTAGAAACCAATCTGGGACCTTATCTTTTCATTACAAAGTCATCTGGCAATCCAGCGAAAATTACGATATACCCCTCCACTCCAGTAAATTGAGGGCGGGACGGGAAGGAGTAACTAGCAGCAGGAAGAAGGGTGGGGGGAGTGATCTCGCCTTGCTCTCTTTCTCGACACCCTCCCTACCTGGTGCTGTTCTAACGGTTATTGTGATGAGTACTTCGGATGGAGCAAGTGACTCAAACCCTAGCTTATATAGGACATTGAGTTGCGTTCGTGAGCAAGACAGTGAATGGCCGATACACACGCTGGGTAACATGGTGCGAGGACATGTTGCAGCAAAAATTTTCCTCTTGTGACATGGCCGTTTTTCCGAAAAAGTTCTGTTGTTGGGACACAGTTTTGTCCCCACAAAATGCTGCAGTGTAGCTTGTTTGAATTCGTACGTCATGAAGCAGGACAAAAATTTAAAAATGTTTATGTCTCAATCCGCTTCGTGTGCAAGAGCTTGCGCAGCCTTCTCTAAAATCGCGTAATGTATTCCGAAAACAAAATATTATAAATAATGAACACAATAAATGAAACAATTTACTACAGTTATAAATACTAGACTAGCCTTTGCTACCAAAAGAAAGTTCCACGCTATTGCGGTTCTAAATAAACAATTGTTCTTGCGTCGAAATGTTGGATGACCCTGCGTCCAGAGAGTTAGAATTTGGTTTTAACTTTCATCTCTGTGCGTTTCAGAGAATAGTGGTAACCTCTGAACGTGTACCATTCGACGCCATCGGCATAAGAAGAATGTGAACCATTAAGGTAAACGCCGTTAAGATTGGAGGAATGGCATTTATAGTACCACCAGGCTCCTTTGTACTTTTGTGAGCAACTGCCAGTATCCTTGTCATTGTCGTTATCTTTCGTAGAAAACTGCATACCACTAAAAGAAAAATGACAGATTGTTTGTATGTTATATCATGAACAGCACATCTGTCAATATGTGAAATTCATACCAAGATACAAGGTGACCAACACACAAACACAAACAAAGAAACAAACAAGGAAACAAAGAAACAAATAAACAAACAATCAAACCACCAACGAGGATCATCGAAAGCAATACTTATCGTGTCGACTAGAAGCATTATCTGAACTTCTGCTTTAACATGGAATTCAACTGGTTTTTTTGTTTCAACTGGACATAAGTTGATTCTAACGCGCGCTCTTATTGGCTGATTCAAGCACGGTAAGGTGGCAATGGCTAACTCTGAATGTCGCTCGGTGAGCAACAGTTAAGCAACTTTCGCCCACTCTCCCATTAACCAGAGGTTACTTTGGCTTAGGGGTAACTCCTATTGCCTCATTAGTTTACACTAAAATTTAGCTTTCTGAGAATACAATTTTAAAATTACTGGCCCCTTGGGAAGCAGCTACATGTAGCTCTGTATTCCTTCGACAGATTAAAACAAAACTAACTGTAATGGCGCGAACACTTGTATATAGCATGTATATTTTTAAAGAAGCGAAGCAGACTGAGGCGATTTTTTTAAAAAAAATTAATTTATTTATTTATGATGAGAGCCACGGAGATAGGATATCTAAAGTTAAATTCAACTGAGAGAAAAATAATAACAATAATAATGACAATAAAATAATAAAAACAACAGAAAAACTTAGGAAAACCTGAGCCAACATTTAAGTCAAAGAGTAAACTAGAAAGTTCAAAAACTTCCAAAAATTTAGAATGTTAGTTTCAGAGACATTTCAGACTTTCGAAAATTTAACGTGGGTCTGAAACCTATCGACATAATGTTGGAAAAAAGTTGTATTTTAGAATGCTTATCACAACTCGATATAATAAAAAATGGGCCTCACCAAGCCTTCTTTGAATTATATGCACTTAAAGGTAAAATTAAGGGTTAACGGGTTATATCGTTGCTATGCAGCCTATTATTTCCAGAGGATGACCACAACCATTGTTTGCTATCAATGTAATACCATCACTTGTTAAAGTGTGGTAATATTGACCAGTCAAAGTATTACTGCTGGAAAAGTGTTGGAAACTGTTGCCACTAGCCTTAAAAGCGAAGTGTACAGTCGCCCAAAACGAATCATTCGTAATAATACGGAAAATGCTTAAATATTACTCTTACTTATGGCCTGCCCCTGCCATCGAGTCACCAGCCGTGCCACTATATCCTCCAATCAAAAGTCGGTACTTATCTGCCTCGTCTGCCACCTTAAAAGTCGTGTACTCAGCGTATCTGATGTTTCCTTCAAAGTCTTCCAGGTCAACTCTCAGTATGACATCATCAGTAGCTGTCAGATGGTGGAGATTGTCGTTTCCAAGCCAGAACTCGCCGTTCAGATCTCCAAACCCGTTTTTGTAGGATTCCCAACCAAGATAGAAGTCAACAGAACCGTCCAAACGTC
>Ga0126339_10000092_pt1 | contig 33065 bp, 13 predicted proteins | sample OrbTmetagenome_2_FD_92532 | JGI IMG/M metagenome (GOLD analysis project Ga0126339, IMG submission 92532) | Coral microbial communities from Petempiche,Puerto Morelos, Mexico - Orbicella T R C metagenome | ecosystem: Host-associated > Invertebrates > Cnidaria > Coral | place: Petempiche,Puerto...
AAAAAAAAAAAAAAAAAAAAAAAAAAAAAAAAAAAAAAAAAAAAAAAAAAAAAAAAAAAACAGACAGCAAAACAAAACAAAATGGCCAGGGGAGCCGCTACAGCTTAGCCAATTACATTCGCTTCTCGGGACAGATAATGTCCGCGGACAAATATCCGAGTGTATTTTCGCGCCAAATGGAGGATATAATTTGTTTATATATACCAAGTACTTTGTGATCGATATAAGCTTAAACTGCGGCTTAAGGTATGTTTCTTGATGAACTTCAGTACAAAACAAAGGTTACAGTTGTCACAGTTGTCACAGTTCAAGTTGAGTGAATGAATTTTTAATAAGCTTACTGAAAGCTTCATGCATTACTCACCAAGGGTAACTATTCCATCCAATCTCCTTATCTAGAAAATTGAAGTAATGAAATTTAAATAGAATCAAGTCAACAAAAATGACAATTGAAGTACCTTCTTTAATTCTACGGACACTAACCTCTCTTCTGCTCTCTTGTTCACGAGCACAGTTCGCCAATACGCTTAGCGCCATGTCAGCAATTGTCCTATTTGGTTGCTGGATAAGACCTAAAAGTCGCTTTAAACCACTTTTAATACAAAACCAATGTACGTTTTCTTTGACTTTAGTCAGTTTTGTTAACTCGCTCAGAGCTTTTTTAGTTCCTGACTCCGATTTGGGGTTTAATTTCCCGATCAAACTCTCGATGTACTCGCCAGCAGCGGACGCCATCTTAGAACTTCCCGATGCGCAGCGGCGTAAAACTCGGAGAAGCCACTGCGCATCGTGCTTGTCTTTAGAGCTGACGGAAGCGATCGCTTCAAGAGGTTTGTATTTTTTTTTTTTTTGATGCAGTAAGCTCGTTAGATAAGTGCATTTAGTCCGTAAAAAGACTTTATGTACTTAGATAAGCTAGGTATATCAAATCATGGTTCAAAATAAGTCTAAAACCAGGCTTAAACCACGAAAAAGGGGTGAGGTTGGCACCCTGCACCCTTTGTGTGATGCCCTTTCTAGCTTCGGAGTTCTTCCAAACTCGTCTGCAAAGACCGTTGCGGCTATGCGATTGCAAGAGAAGAAAAAGAAAACCCCTGGGACATAAATGATGAACTGGAATTCAGTGGTGTGCTCGACCTCTGCACACCCTACAATGTTTTCTGCATGTCCTAGCTGAGTGTAGGATTGGAGAGGCCAGACTAAAATTCTTGTAAATATTTCACCCTTCAAAAAATTTACAATTTTATTAACCAAAGCCCTATGGAAAGTCCCATATGAAAGGATGCGGGCTTAAATCGAGGATCTGGGTTTGGATACGGTGTTTAGGGAAGAAAGTCAATCCCGGTTTTGGGTTGCCCAAGCAGAAGCAAAAAATGCTGTTATGCTGTGTTGGTGGCGTCTACCACGCCAATCAGGTGTGACATTGTTTTTAGAATATGGTAGTATATCTTAGGGTCGCCTATGAACAGGCTGCAGCTGGAAGGATCTGACTGGGGCTGCAAGGGTCTGACTGGGGCCGCAAGGGCCAAGAAGGAACTGGCTGTGAGTAAAGTGGCAGAGGGGGGAATGGTGTGGGGGTTGGTGTGTCAGACTCATGCTGGAAGTTTCTGACCATGGTTAGAAGGGCCAAGAAGGAACTGGCTGAGAGTAATGTGACCTCTTTCTTCCCACTTTCTTTTTGCCCCATCCTCGACTAGTTAGCCTGTTCACAGGTTAATTTTAGAGGCATTACCTGTATACAGCATGAGCCATTTCCAGACTGGTCTCACTTAGGGATCTAATTCATATTTTCATATCAACATTCCTAGCCATATCACATGGGAGATCTCTCTCCATAACCAATATTCAACCCTCGTCCAGCAATGTAAATTTACTTGTAAGTCTTAAAATGTGTCAGTTGTTCTAGAAAATGTCCATACCACTCCCATGAGAGGTTCTTTGAATCGATGAAGCGTACCCTACCTCTCCTGTATGGACTCTTTCTACCTCCTTTGGGTTTGATAAGGATTTATCTAGGGACTGTGTCACAAAACTGCATTTTCTTTCTTCAATCCCAGTCAGGTTTCTTGAATGAGGAAAAAAGGGTGGTGCAAAATGACTCCATTCATTAACGCTCCTAAAGATTCTTTGCTGAAGCAATCAAAGCAACCCAGTTCTCAAACAGCATGAATATTACCAAGTAAAGAACTTTGAAAGCATTAAAAGCCATCATCTATAATACTATCACAAGAACACAATGATTTAATATAGCAATTTGAAAACATTAGAAATGGGAACAAATTCAACTTCGTTACTTTAAAAAAGATTATACTTTACAAAACAGTTATAATCAATAAAAACATTTAATTTTTTCACTTTTATTTTTGGTTATTAATTTGTAGACCTGTAAAGAAAAATGTCGTCAGGTCAAATCCAAACAGTCCTTGGTCCCATAGCTCCCAGTGCATTGGGTCGCACCCTTACACATGAGCACATCAAGATGGATTACAAAAACTGTCTCAGACCACCCTGGAGGGTGTCAGATGCTGAAAGAATGACGAACTCTGAGTTTAACATGGCTAATCTGGGCTGGATACATCAGAATCCTTACAGTCACACATTTAACTTGGCTCTTGGAGATGAACCCTTTGAGGACATTGTAGGAGAACTGAACTTGTTCAAGCAAGAGGGGGGTCAGAGCATTGTTGAAGTTACCACTGTTGGTATCTCCAGGGATGTGGAGTACCTTGCTAAAGCTGCAACAGCAACTGGCTTGAATATCATTGCTGGCACAGGGTACTATTTGGACCACACCCTTCCAGCAGAAGTGAAGTCCTCATCTGTGGAGGAACTGAGCAAGGTTAGTTTATCCTTTAACAGATGGCAATGGCTTTGGCATAATTTGGCATTTATTTAATGGTAATGCAATAACACAGAATTAGGAAATAGAATTCCCAGGCACCATGGGGTTGCTTCTTTATAAAACAGATATGCTATTGGAAATTTTGAAAGAACCTCTGAAAGGTACCAACATCTTGTTTCATGGGTGAAGCTCAAATTTTTCTTGATCCCTAAGAGGTACAAATTCCAAAACAGCAAATCAACTGACAGTGACAACTTTTCGGCTCAATGGCCAGAAGGTACTGCAAGAACTCCCACAGTATTCATTATTATTATTTTTTAGATTTTGGCATCCTGAGTGAATCCAATCAACAAACTTTTTAGCCCCTAAAAGGTACAGCAGCAGCCTTTTTTACACTCAGCTGCTCAACTTTTTCAGTAGGTTGTGGTGTAAATGGCCATGAGCTTACTGATGTTTCTCTTTGGGGTTAGGTGGAGTGGGATTTAAGCCTTCCCCCCCTTTCCTTGTGCACATGCAGGTTGAACATGGTCAAAATAGCTAGCCACCGGACTTTTTTCATCTTTAGGTCCATCTCCCTGCATGGGAGATGGGGTCAATGCTCTCCATTAATTTCTATCAACTGCAACAATAGAGGCTTTAGCTCAAGATCTTACTCCAACCTCCTAATCCTTCAGGCTGGGAGTTTGGTGTGGAGCTTATCAAGAGACCCTGTAGAAATACACAGACTATGGAAATGGGAGGTACAAGTCACTTACTAGGTAAAAATACATGTAATAGAAAAGAAATAAGATTTGTTACTAAAACCCACTGAACTAAACATCAAGCTTGTTCTTTAATTAATAGACAATGATCAAGGAACTTACTGAGGGTGTTGGTGACTCCTCAATCAAGTGTGGTGTCATAGGAGAAATTGGCTGCTCATATCCACTAGAGCCTGCGGAGAAAAGGTCTCTAATAGCTGCAGCTGCGGCACAGTCTCAAACTGGGGCTCCTCTCATTATCCACCCTGGAAGGAATGAGCTATCACCCATGGAGATTGTCCGTATTCTACAGGAAGCTGGTGCGGATATCAACAAAACAGTTATCTCTCATATTGATCGTACTGTCTTTGGTCATGCAAAACTCTTGGAGTTGGCAGCCACAGGGGTTTATCTGGAATATGACCTGTTTGGAATTGAATTGTCTTATTACCCACCTAACCCAGCAGTTGACATGATGAGTGACGCTCAGAGGATCCAGAATATCAAATTTCTGGTGTCAGAGGGGTATGAAGATAAAGTTGTCATTGCTCATGATGTTCACACCCGTCATCGACTCGTCAAATATGGTGGCCATGGATACGCTCACATACAAGTGAATGCTGTTCCAAAAATGCTGTTGAGAGGGATTTCCCAAGAAGTAGTTGACAAAATTCAGATTTCAAACCCTAGAACTTGGTTAACATTCAAGTAAATAGTTAATGTTTTTTAGGTGTGTTTGTCAACATAGTGGATTATGTCCAGGTAGAGTAGGATTTTTACTAGGATTCTTAAATAAGTAAAGAATGACATAATTTATAAGTAATTTTAAGATGAAATCGATGTTTCTTTGCTTGCTGGGTATTTGCTGGTCAGGATGTATTTCAAGTTATCTTTATTGTAAAAAAAATTCCCGCTTGACCTGCACCTGTCCTGGATCTAACCCTACCCACCCCCTCCTCGAGAGCTTTTTTTCTCAGCCCGATCTTAATTTAAGGCTCAAAGGGCCCTACCTGACTTAATATTTAAAGAGGTCTGGATCCAGTCTTGGTAAAGTAACTTGACAATTTAAGAAATTGTTCTTGAACTTAGTGAAAACAGAATGATGAATTTGTACAAAATAAATATATAAAAAAAACATGACAAAATGTGAATTGTTTGGCTCAGTGAAAACAGATGATTTTGTGAAAACAAATTAAGAGAGGCTACAGTGTTGGTCAAAGTTCTTGGGACATATGACATATGACATTTGAAGTGGGAAATCATAATTCAATTTCTCTCGCCCAAAGCAATACTGGAATAGTGGGTCGACTTTGGATGAATCAACTTCAACATTGTATTGGGGGTGGGGATGTGGAGGTGGACAGAAAGACTATGTTGACTACGTGTCCCAAGACTTATGACCAGGATTGTAGCATCATGTTATGAAAATACTGATATATATGGGTTATTGACCAAGTGTGAGGTCAAGATGGCTGGATATTGGCCAAGTTCTTTTTTGCGAGTTTATAGACCGAGACGGAGTTGAGGTTCATAAACTCGCAAAAAAAGAACGAGGCCAATATCCAGCCATCTTGACTGAACACGCTTGGTCTGACAATAAAGGATTGATTATGTGGCTTTCGGGGAAATTTTTCTTGCGGGGCACGGTGGGTAGTCCTGAGCGGGAAGATAGCTTCATCTTGCCCGCTTGGGTAGCCAATCACCGGGCAGGATTTGATTAATCTTGCCCGCTCACGGAGCTAGCCATGTAATAAGTGTTTTTATTCTTAGTATAGGAGGAGAGAAAGAGAGATGGGTTCACTTGTTCACTAGAAGGGGTCAACCTTGATGGCTGCAGTCCTTTACTCCCTACTCACAACAGTTGAACTAAAACTGTCATGACTCTGGAAATCCTTTAGGTGGGCTGCTTGCAGTTGATCTTTTCTCCCAAAGTCCAAAAAGAGGCCTGTAGAGTGTGTATCCTGCAAACATGAATGAATGAACGGGGTATGGATGTGAGGTTTTGTGGCACACCCTTAATTCCTTTCTGAAAACCCTTGACCTGTGTATCCTGTTACAAGCAAAAACAAGCTGTAAGTGTCTACTTTGGGCAAGGGTAGGGGTTATAGTGTTCAGTGTTATTGTCCCCTTTCTCCTAGTAATTAGTATAAAATCTACCAGCTTTCTATCATAATTACCATTCTCTTGTTGGTTATGCTGCTCACTATCTATCCTGTTGTAGATAGTGAGTAACCAAGCCTCTTTGTGTTTTTAAAGTGTCTGTAATAAAGTTTTGAACGGCTAGTAGGTTTATACTAAAAAAATTACCATAGCTTATTATTTTGCTCTTGATTTCTGTGGATGATGGTTGACTTGGGTTGTGCCCTCTTCAACTGTCATGTGATAGAAATCTCTGGAATAATTATTAAACCACGATTGAAGTTCAGACGGTACCTTTGCTGGTTACATTCCATACCAGACTGCCCCACAATGGATCGCTTTACTTGCATGTGTAACTCAAAGATGAACCTTCTGACAGGCTACTATTGCTCTGACAACATTATTTATTTTTTCAAACTCTGACCCCAGCTATACCACTCTTATTCTTCAGTTTTCTGGTCTACATAGATACAAACCTTAGTAAATCAAGAAAAGCTACTATCAATATTTTCAATTGCCTAGAATTGACTCAGTAACCTGCAGTTTGGGCTGTCAGATGTATCTACAAGGACGTGCAAAGTTGATCACATTTATTTGTACTTCTGACAATCTTTGCTGTATGCATATGACTGGTTCGAGTGGGATATCAATTTGGCTTGTTGCGTTCTAGCCTGAGTATCAAGCTTCTCAAAAATGAGGGGAAAGGTAGAGGAAAACAGGTGGAAAAAATCCCTCCGGTTTTCTCCTCCTCCCCTCTATCTCGCGTTCCTCACCACGCCCATCATGTTTAAAATGCACGTGAGAGCCTGGGCCTGCTTAAAACTAATATGGCGGACGAGGAAGCGCGATTTTTGCAACTTTTCAAGTCAGCTAGCTGAACAGTACATTAAAATGGCATTATCACTACGACATGTGGCAGATCAGCTGTTTTCGGAAGTTCGAATAGCAAAAGAAAAGCATGGTCACTGTAAGTATCCTGAACTTGATCAGAATGGTTGTCTCCAGTTGTCTCATACAGGTGCCAGCTTATCTCACGTTGTCCTATTTGTTTTTGTTTCAGTGTCAGACGAATTACTTTCCGCGTAAGTGTAATTGGTCGTTATATAAACTTCTTCAGCGACTATAAACTTGTCTATTCACATCTCCTTTTTGTTGACTGCATGGGCCATATTCTGTGTTGTGTTAAAATACGTAGAGGATATTTAATACACGGCAGTGGGAAGGTACAAATTCTATGGCTAAATTAGGTTTTATTGTACCTGGGAACTCTGGAGATGTAAATTATACACCAATTTCGATGTATTAAAATTCAGCCTAAAACAATAGACCTCAGTCCGAGTCTCTGGGGAATAACAGCAGAGTTTGTGGGGTATTCCGCAGAGCCTTGTGCTGAGGTCTACTGTGTTGAGCTGAATATCCACAGTCCACAGTGGTCAAGAAAAGTAAAATGATTGCCACTGAGGTCCGTGGTCCACAGTCCTGCTGTACAAATCTTTAAAGAAAGAAGCACAAAAGGCACAAAAGTTTGACATTGACAGAAGATTTTATCATTGATCCCTGAATTAGGGCTACACTGCAGTTGTTTACATGTACGGTTAGCTCTCAACAATGATAATGGTAGCGAGATACATATGGACATTTTTATGCCATTATTTTGAATTTATCCACTATGGACCATGGACTGCTGTGGCAGGGTATCGAAATCCATATGTCATACTTTTAAGTCTATCTACCACAGACTGTTGACTACAGATTGTGGGCCACCGAAGCAGAGAATCGAAATCCACGCATCAAAACCAGGGAAGGAGAGAATCAAAATCCTTATGTCATACTTTTAAGTTCATTGACTAAAGACTGTGGAAAAAAGTGGCATAGAAATGTTTTCTTATTATTTACTAGAAGACTGTGACACTATGTACTGCAAACCATCGTGATGCATACCTCATGCCTTAAGAGTTCGAGGGTTTAGTAAAATTGCTCCCCAGGCTAACAAAAAGTAGGCTAAAAGAAAATTAAGTAAGTCAAGGGCAATCAGTTGAGAAGGGGAGATTTTTTGCCTTGGTATGCTTTACTTCTCCGCCTCCCTCCAGTCCACCCCCTCCCCTTTAGTCTCCTTGTTAATCTGTCTTTGGCCTTATTATTCATCCAGACATTGTTTACAGGCCGTTTGGGCATGTCGGTGCAGGTTCAGTGTATACAGAGAAGAGACACTAGGACTATCCCTTTAGGTCAGACAAACTGACAAAAACATCTGTTTTCGCTGTTTTCTTTCATTACATGTAGGTTGCACTTCGTATTCCATCAACCACTGTTACATGCATTGGACCTGGTCGATCAGAAGAATGTCACCAAGTTAATAACACCAAGTGGAAGGGTCCTTTATCAGGTTGGTAACAAAAAAAGATATTTTGCAATGTTTTGATATAAATTACAAAATACGCCTCCTCTGGCTATTGAATACCTGCATTTGGGTCACAAGCTAGTGCAATATTTTTCCATGTAGTTAAGTTACTCCAGGTTCAGTTTTAAACAGGTTGTTTTGGGAGCTTGTGGGTGACAACCAGACTCTCAAAACAAGTGGATATCAAGCCTAAAAATGTATGAGTGTCAAATAAAATATGAGCATCTAATTTTTATGGGTATTTTGATAAATCTCCTGGTACCATTGTCAATACCCATACAGAGCGGATGCTAATATTCCTGAGTGATAATGTAGTACATAACAGACTCGTGAAATGAATATGAGCTAGTTTTTATGATGTAATCCGTTGGTCATATTCTGTATCAAATGACAGAATCCTGTATGTTCTGAACAAAAATTATAGTTATGTTAATGCATATCTTGTATTTGGGGATTACAACTTGCATTCATGTCTGGAGCATCCATGGTCAACTTTAACCGCAATGGAATTTGGAATTTGGAATTTGTTTGAGTCACAGTCATACAAATATACCACTGTACACTAACTTAATTTTTGTGCTCATTATATGTGTTTGTTATAAATCTAACCTTAATTCTGCAGTTTTTATTTCTTATCAAAGCTATGTCACTACCTCTACCATGCTAAATAACATTTCACACTCTTTGTAATAAATGAATGACAAATTTTTCTTATCATAGGTTGTAGGTAGTTCCAACCAGCTTTACAACTGCCTCATTACTGGAGATTTCTGTACTTGCCCATCTTACACATTCACTGGTATGATTTAGTTATAATGTTCATAAAGATTAAAATTGGTAAATTTTGGCTGATTCCAGGAATTTCAGTGTGGGATCTTTAAGCTCAAAGTATCAGACTTGGGTATGACAGCAAAGTTAGGGCTTGGTCTCTTGTTTTAAGAAAGATGTCGCTGCAAATTCTACAGCCAATTGTCAGCTATTGCTTTCAAGAGAGTTTCAAGACAAGTGCAAAGAACATGACCAACATAAATTGTTCACACCCTTTTAAGCAACTTTGATCAACAACTTGATTGACAGATGGGAGAATGGGCAGACAGACAGACAGACAGAGACAGATGTGAAAGACAGACAGGCAGCAGACAGAGAGACAGACAGACAAGAGAGGCAGACAGACAGATGGATAAAGGACAGAGTAACAAGTAAAACAGCCTGTGACAGCAATGTTTACAGTTAGTAGTCAGAATATTGTTCCTTCTTCCATATCATGAAACAAATTAACAGAAACTTGTTGGTTTTTTTTTTGCATGTACTTCTGACTCTGATTAGTGTTAGTCAAGATGGATTCCCTCATGGTGAGTGTAATAAGGATAAATCAAGATTGAAAATAGCTGCTGCAATAAAATATGATGTGGTTGTGAATTTACAGAGCAGACAGTGCAACACATAGTGAGTAGATGGCGTAAAGTAAGTCATACTAAGAAACTAAACAAATAAGAATAGTTGCATTTGGGAAGAATTGAGACGAATTTGGAGCTTGAAAAATAGAGGCTTAGCCCTTCAAAAGGTGTAGCCTGAATAGCTGGCGGTTCTTGACAAAGTAACACCAAATTCACAGTAGCCAAGCACAAGAAACGTTTTCCACTGCCGTCCATTAACCTTCAAGATCTATCAACCGTTTTTTTTTTTAGTGCTAACGCCTTCTAACATTTTATTTTAAAACAATTTCACAGTGTAAACACCTACTGGCTATTCATCTCGCTGAAGCTCTTGGTAGATGCAGGACCCGAGACATCACTGATGAAGACTTTGTGGCCTACTTGTGTTACGATAGTGTCACAGATAACAGCAGGAACTAGAAACAATAGTCTTGTTATCCATTTCTCGCAATGACTTCTGATCTTTACTACCAGAAATTGAACGTTCTACAGAAGTAAATAAGTACATCTAACATGTCTCATTTTTTGCTGAATTTCGTTTTGAGTTACTAACTATGAAGTTTTTATCAGTCTATTGTAAAAGCTTATCAGCCTTTTGTTTCAACCAGATAGGTTTCACCCGGTTTTAAAGTGCAGCCAGGCTTCAATTTTCAGAAATAATTGGTTGTAACAAAGAAATTCCACAGTACCACCAGCTGTACATATGATACAATAATTCGTACTTTAATAAAGAAATTTCTATCTGTTGTCAATGCCCTACCAGTTCCCCATCAAACCATTTCACGGTGTTAAACAATTCAAGCGCGATATTTAATTGAGACAGTCAGTATTGTTCGAGAGGGAGTGTAAGAGGATCTTAATGGGATGGTGTCTTCTACGGCTTACGGTTAATATTTTTGGCTTTTTACGGCTTTTTCCTTACGGTTAACAAAAATGTTAGAAATTAATTTCCATTGTTTTGAAAAGTTTTAAATTAGTTTCATTGTTTAAAAAAAGAATTAAAAGTTTTCTTTGATTACTCTAAAACATTTAAGATCATAGGACCATTCCGGGACGGAAAAAGGTATTATTATAAGAACTGTAATAGTGTAGCATACAAGCCAGAAAACAAGACACCAAAAAAAGCCTTGATAAGAGATCTTGAGATTTTCATTTTCGTGGCTAAAATTTTTCTTACGGTTAATATTTCTTACGGCTAACGGTTAACATTTTCCAGTTTTTACGCCTAACGGATACATTTTGGCCTGTTTTACGGCTAACGGTTAACACCACGTGCCTGTTATATAGTTGCCCTTGCCAGCCGTCAGATTCTGGTGCAAGTGCGCGTACGATAGGTACGTGATATACGCATTTCTATGGAGCGATTTCCTTAGTGACTGTCATGAACAAACACTGAATAATCTAGTTAATCGTAAAAAATGGAACCATTTCGACAATCCGAAAAGAAGCTTCGCAAAAACATGCTTTGAGCGGTTTGTTTTCATGTAAAACCAACAACACGTTTTCTCAGTGTTTGTCAAAGCGTATCTACTGCACGCAAACTCATTCGTGCAGACAATCGACGGTTTTAGTTGAAGCTAAACCAGTGATATTGTGGAGAAGAAATCAGCGTTGAACCAGTGAAAGGCTTAATCCACACATCTAGCCAATCAAAGGCCACCTTTTCCTTCTTGCCAAGGCCCCTGTGAGACGGGAGGCTCCAATGCCACTGGAAATGAGGGCTCTGAGGACGAGAATGTTGTTGAACGTTTCGCGCGTGCGTTTTTTAGCTATGTCAAAGTGCCTCTGTGAGAGGCAGATGTGCTTCGACTGGTAATTAGGCACCAAATTCCCGCCGGGGTTAGCTTATTAATCATCAAAAACCGCAGGGAAAAGAACTGACAGGCAAATCGTGTTAATAAGAAGTCAGTTTTAACGCACATTTCTGGCTTGCACGCCCTGTGGTTAAACGTAAAGAGTCACTAAAAATTAAAATTTCGTTAGTTATGCCAAAAATATTAAAACTGTTTGAAATCCTTAGCTTTCAGCATTGTCTTTTGCCGCGATTTAGCGAGAAGACAAACACCACTTTACGATACTAGATAACAATCTTTTTAAACGTTAATCTTAAAATTCTTCGTCGGTTTTACATCATAAAAGCTCTTTAGCTTTTATGGTGTTTGCGCTAGTGTTTTGAGGTACTTAGTGCGGTTTTTAATGGAAAGCGTACGAGCGCGTGAGTCAACCTTTTCCGCTAATTTTGCCAAGGGACATATATGTATTAAAGAAAACAAATGTCTTCACCTTTGTATTGCTTGAGGTAATGATTTTTCACCTGAAATGGGGAACTATATTTTGGTTAGAAGAAGAAAGTCCTCGAGAATGGCTCTCACTTATTTCCATACTCATGACAAGAACAAAGCCCAATTTAGTTGTTCCTCCTTGTGTGCCGTTCGTGTCCAGTTTTCTTCATCAACTCTATTTGGGGGCATTTAGTTAATCAAAATGATGTTACTAGTTTCAAGTCAATTTAGAGTACAAACAAGCTAATTTAACTTCGATACAGATAAGGTTGCAATCTATGTTTCAAGTCAGATAGTCGAATTATGAGTTTAATGACTTTTTAAAAAAGATGAGAAAATCAGACAAGAATCACGAGATCCATAAGCGAAGGAAATCTTTGGGCTTTTCCCCTACTGGACTGGACAATCTTCTGCTCAATGTTTTCAAGTTTGTGTACGATGTTTGAAGTTGCGTGTTCCAATGTATTTCTTGCCCAATCACTAATTCGGCACTCTTCATTAAAAATTAATTCCTCCAATCGGAGGTCGCTGGCCCGGCTGCCTTAACTTTTCAATACATCGAATTGTCCAGTGTTGCCAAGTCGACACTCTTCGAACCGCAGGTGTGTTCCTCACGTACCCTCCGATATCTTTGAATTTCTTTTCTTGGAAGCTATCACTGACTTTGAGCAGAAACAAACTCTGGCTAGAGATAAAGCTGATACAATTGCAAGCAAACCAACTCTATTGGAAACAATTGACGATTTTCCCCTTCAGGTTCTCTCATACGTGGTAAGTATAATAATCTTTGGTTGTAGCAAAGGCTTGTAATGCCTTGTAGGGTAACTGTTTAACTAGGCGTAGATTGCCGCGAAAGTCGTCGACAATAGGTTTTTGACGGTAGATTCTACCGTCACGCAAATATTTCTTGATTTAGTCTAATAGCTTTTTAAATGCGCCCGATATAAATTTTTCCAGCTTGATTAATATTCGGTATGACAACACTGTGTGTATCATTTTATACCAGACGTAATTTTGTCACGGTATAGTAGTTCTTCTGCTACCATATCATATGCGGCCTGTTTTTAACTAGTCTTCTTCTCTCTATTCCGCGATGGTTTGATTTAGTGAAATTCGTCAATCAATCAGCCATCTAAAATAGCTTTCAAACGTTGAATAGCTAAATCATTTTTTATATTGCGTACGCCAGGTTTTTACTTTCCCGGAGCGTAACTTATAGTGTGTTATTTACTTAACTGTGTCAGTTTTCTCAAGATGTTTAGGGTAAATCATTTTCAGTTTCTAAAAGTATCGTCATTTCACGCAATATACGTTCATTATGTTTCTATAGAAAATTTTCAATCGTATTTGTAAAATTTTGTAAATTTATTTATGTGCATGTTTAGCATTGCCTAAAGGGAGATTTCACATCACAAGCAGCGAAAAGCTAGCTTCTGGCATGTTCTGTAACTTTATTTGCTTTTAAAACGTAGAAATTTATGTTTGACAATACTTGTCTAAATAAGTAACCGCAAAATAGATTCGTCAATCAAGATATTTTTAATAGGGCGATTTAAACAATAATTCTACATGGCAGACAAGATGCTAAAAATTTTATCAAAAATCTTTGCATAATTTAGACGGTCGTTTCATGGTTTGTCTTTGAATTTACATCACAATGTTAGAAAAAACCGTCGATAATTTTTTCACGCCTCCTCTTGCATGTTATCACCGTTTCGAAGAAAATGATATGGCATATTCCCAACCACATATAATAACCTTAATTTATTGCTGTAACTTGTTTATACTTCAAGAAGGCCAGGGGATGACATTCCCTTATTTCGTGGTCAGGCTGCCTGTCTTTCCAGTATAAATAAAACCTTTTTTCTGCACAACTTGAAACGGCAAATCAGTTTTTTATGCATTCCAGTTGAACTGGTTGACATAGTAAAAACAAAAAAATAACAAAAAAAAAATACATCCTTAATGAAAACGAAAACCACGTCTGGTAAAGTTATTGTGAAAAGTCAAATATTGGATGAATCTTGGGTCGATAAGTTTATCAAACGGAAATTCTCCAAGCGAGAGAAACGAATGTGGTAATTTGAAACCAAGTAGCTCATGTCGGTAGCACTTGTGCGACCCAGTGAAGAGACACCAGACGTATAATTTTGTTTTCCATTTGGAAAAATTTCCGGAAATTTCGGTCAGGATGAAAATGGACACAATTTTTCATTTCAAGCTACTGGAAATTTTAGGAGAGAAACTGAACTTCTGAAAAGGTAGTCGCTGAAATTCGCGCGTTCCATTTACCATTTTGTCACATTTACACCTGGGTTCCGAGTTTTTCGGTTTTCATGACCTCTCGCTTCGTTCGAAATGGAAAGTTCTTTGGGAAAACGTGAAATATATAAATGGAACCGACGTTCTTCCCGTACGCAATGTCAAGTCGACCATTCCGTTAACAAGCACTATCAATTTCCAACACCTCTGGGGTGTCTGCCGCAAAAAGAAAACAATATAAATTACCATGATATCGTTCCCCTGAAGAATTAAAATCCTGCGATACAAATAATCTAAACCTTATCCCCCAAAAGTTAAGGCAAAAAGGCGGGTTTTTTTTTAGAATTTTAAGTTTTCGTCTTCGTTGGAGGGAGAGCCAAAAGGAAGGTTTCTCTAAGAAAAGGGAAAATAATTTGCGTTATTTTGAGGGCAAATAAATTAGCTCATTGAAATGTCTTTTTCGTTGTTCCCACAGTATTTAGAGAAACACTCGTCGAAGTTTGCAAGTTAACGAAAGCAAATAGTTTCAACTTCGTATTTTTTATTTCCAAGCTTTGATTTGTCTTCAATTTGGTGACTTTTCTATGAAAGAAACTTCATCTAGTTATTTTATAATTCGGAATTTCCATTATTCATGGTTATAACTTAACAAGTCGAAAAGCTAATCTTTCGAAAGATGGCATCTTTCAACTTTTGGCTACTTTGTGCTGCCTCACACTCGATAGGGGATTTGCTCATGTAAGAAGGATGAAAAGTCTGCGCAGAAGGTTGTTCATCATAAGTCAGATATTTATTTATTTTTATGACGTACTTGCAAAAAACTTTGGACGTTAAAAGTTTGGAGCCCCACGGTAAGAATAGACGCAATGAATCGACAGAATCGTAAAACTTGTTACCTACGTAGACCATTTCATCTTTACTTTGTTTAGTTCGTTTTGTTCGTCATTTCCGCCACTCCTTTTAAAATTTCGAAATATATGTTACGACATCCATCATTATATAGTATTGTAATTTCATCTTTATAATAAGTAACATCTAAACCTGAAGAAGGCTGGTCTGGCCAGCCAAAATATTGTTTTAAATATACAACGTTATGTCCGCCTCGCGGTAGTCTTTGTCCTCATCGTTTTTACTTTTCAAATCTGGCTGATTAGATCTCCTGTGAGATCCACCGTTCAATCCAACAGGATCTCAGTTCGTTCATGGTAGGCCTAGCTACAATAATCCCGGAAAATCGTCTAAAAATCCATCCGGATAATCTCCTAAAAAGTTCTAAAATCTCAGAAAAAGTTCTGAAAATCTCAATTTTTTTCTTCTAGAAATCTCAAAATTTTAACGAAAAATATCAAAACATTTTCCAACAATTCGCGAGAATGCGTCAAAAAATCCCATCAATAGTTAAAATAAACTAAAGGTTAAACAAAGCCAATGATACGTTTTCATTTTAACTAATTAAGACGAATTCTGCTGTTCATGAAACGATGACTGAAGCCTCTTCTCACTCTTATATACATAGCTTTACGAGCGAATTGGTTTCCTAAAGGTCCGGTAATACGGGCAACATTTTCCTTCAACTTGACAAGTTGGTCATAAACGTGGTAATACGCGCAACAATGTGTTTCAACTTACATTGCAACAATGTTGCGAGACAAGTTGAAGCAAAATGTTGCCCGTATTACCGGATCTTTATGAGCATATAAAAACATTATTTATCTAATTCCTATCCCTAAATATTTTTTACGCTTTTTACAGACTTTTTTGGCTCTAAAAATTCTAAAAATCCTTGAACTTGCTAAATTCTTCTAAAAATCTCCGGACTCTCTAAAAATCTTTTCAGCGTCTAAAAATCTAAAAAAAAATTCGGATTTTTGTAGCTAAGCCTAGTTGACGGCTTTGCAGTTTATTTAGTTTGTTGATTTTCGGATATTTTTTTTTTATCTCACTTTGGACGTATTTCGGACAAAATTTTCGGACACTTCGCTGAAACACAGCTAACGTAAATTTACTTCTACAAAACACGTTTTATAATGGAACAACATCTGTGATAATGGTAGTTTCATTCAGACTGCACCCTCAGGGTTTTATAGATCCACCGACGGGGAAAATAAGAATAATTCCATCAAGCCGTTACCTATCTCAAGCAGTAAACTAGAGTTCGCTCCATAAAGGAAACTAGCGGCTGGATCACGCTATCCACCGGATAGATCACTATTGTTAACAAAACTCATCGTTATCAAAACGCGATTTATCCGATGGATTGTGTTATCGACCTTTCGAACAACCCGGGCTTGTTCATTAAGTGTCCGCATTATGTATATTACTGCACTGTTGACCGAGTTGTCACCGAAGTATACATAGTTAAAACACACCGACGTCCTGTGTGTCAGCGCTGCAATAAGACGAGCAAATTAAGGGATTACAGAACTGGAATTGAACAAAATGATCGATTGACGTTCGAGAGGTTTTCTCTGAGCTCTATGATCACAGCATACTCATTAAAATAATCATTTGAGCATGTAGAGAACGTAAAAAGTTAACGTCCTACAGCAAAGAAATGCCCTAAGCTAAGTCAAGCAGAACTATAACACTTCTTCTTTTCGTAACTAAAACAAAAAAAAAGCTTTTTTAGTGGAGTGCTGCCAATAACGCCGACGAAACAGTGGTGTTCCATATTTACCTGCATAAGGTAAACTACTTAATTAATGCTACCCTCTTTAGAATCTTGCTTTGTAACCAAAGGCGGTTATTTTTGTATGCATTTAATTGGCTTCAGGTGAAGACTGTATCGCCCCTGAAGTTTACTGATTTTTATATCTTTAACAGGCTTTTAAACTGGTTTAAAATAGTCCATAGCCACTTTAATAACATTTACAACTGTTGACACCGTCTGGGGCTGAATAGAGTGACGACGTCCGTTTTTCTATTAGTCTTCCTATCTGCCTGAGGCCAGCATCGCAAGTCAGTGAATAAGCAATCGAAAGCATTTCTTTGACGAAGAGCAGAGCAGAATGAGGTTATATGTGCTGGTGTTTTTCATTTTCATTTGCTTCCTACATTCCACAGGTAAGGAACATTTCATTTTCATTTTAGTGAGGCAAGGGCTTGGAAAACTTCATGGTTTTACCCTGTTTTAGCCTCAGATACAGCAAAATACAGAAACAGGCAAAGCCCATAAATCTTAACGTATTTATTTATCCTTCAGTCATCCAACTTAGATTCTTTGTAATTATTGTAATGCAATGGTTTCTTGCTTTTCAAATCGAGGGATTCTAACATGACTCGCATCAATATAATAATACTAGTCTTGTTAAGGTAGTTAATAAAACATTCAAAATTTACGACAATGTTTTTTTTCTTTTCTTTAAAAAAAAAAAAACACCCTCGTTAACGCCGGAGACTTTCATTTCAACTGGTTCCCACGGACTCACGGCGTTTACTGACAAAAACTACATGTTTTTCATCGCGGAGAAAATATAAAGAATAAACAAAACAGACAAGCTGGACCATGTGTACAAGGTTTTTTTCCGATCTTTTCATTAAAAGGGTTCGGTTAATCCTTCAGCGGATTAACCTAACCCCTTCCTCAAAGAGTCACGTAAAATATATTTCTTCATGACGCGATTAATATGTAACAGACAAACTGAAAATATACTATAGAATATTTAGTTGTAATAGCTAAGCATCTAGCATTTATTAAAGTGGTTTTAGAGCTTTATTTGTTCTTAATTTGTTTTTTGTTTTTTTAATTTAATGACTCGTCGTCAGTTATATTAATACGTGGCTAAACGTTAAAATTACGTATCAACTGTACCAAATCGAGATGGATCCAGTGGTAAACAATTTTTAAAGTCAGCTCACGATTTCGACACGTGAAGTCTCTAACCAAGACATTAAAACGTAGTACACTGGAACCTCGATACAACGAAGGGCCATGGAACTGGCAAAATAGGTTCGCTATAATGAGGCTTCGTTGTATCGTGGTTCTTTTTACAATACACTGATATATTTTACTATTACTGGGGGGAGGAATATGGTTCATTATGCCGAGGGCTTCGTTATATAGAAGTCGGTTAAGTCGAAGTTCCACTGCATATGTAACCTTTATCCACTTTATTAAGTTATGTTTTGCCATCTGATCATCTTAGTGCCATCTTGATTGTGTCAACATGATTAGCGAGTTATGGGTTCACCAGTTTCCTAGCCGATTTTCGAAGTTTAATTTTAAAAGTTTGAGGGCTGTTATATTCTTTGTCATCTTGTCTTTGTCTTTGTTAGTGAAAGCTGCACTGGAAGTAAACGAAACTAGACTACACAAGGAGCTGTTCAAAGGATACAACAAACACACGCACCCCAGACTACCCGGGACAGGTCCAGTGACGGTCACTTTTGATTTTCAACTCATACGTATTCTTGATGTGGTGAGATTTTACAACCTTTAATTAACCACGTCTGTTTATATACTGGTAGAGTCGCGTGTTTTTCATGCAATATGCATTAATCTGCACCATGTTTATCACTTATACGCCCAGTACCCATACAGACTGTATATTAAGAGGTGTAATATAAATTTTGTCTATGAGGAATTTCTCTTTGTAAAATGGTTAGAGGTGGTGGCGGAAGGGAAAGACCAGGCTTGAAAGCGTGGTGGGAATTTCAGTAGCGACATATGCATTGGGTACATAGAAACTCTCACTTACAGAACAGTGCTAAACGTACATTCTTGCCAATGTAAAGATTAGGGCAACCGTCATTTGGATTAAATGAATTGTGAGAGATGCGAGAAAGAGAGATGAAGAAATTCTGGCAAAAATTACACGATTACAAATAATCGAGGCTGAATCAAACTGATTTCAACCCTGATCACACCTTGACCAACGTATTTCAGTAGTAACGCACTCTCTCCTACTGTAACTACAAGTTGTGGGGCGTTAAAACTCAGTACCTCGATCTTGTTACTGCTTATCTTGCAACATTGTTTAGGGCATGGTGGTCTTTATTTTGTAACAAATGTGACGCATTCTAACATTATGGAGTTTCGGCAAGGGTTTAGCAACTTTGGCGATGTGCTGTGATCAGAGGATCTAGATCTTCTCCCAATCAATACTTATCGACTTTCATATGCGGGAGTCGAAAGTTTACTAAGATCATAAACCCAGTGAACTAGCAAAATCCCTTCCTTGCACTTTGATGAAAAGTTCAGATGAGAGCGAAAGTTTGACTTGATTCTAGCTTGCCTAGCAAGCGTTGCTGTACAATTCCTACCCCAATTTGAGCGCGTCCAGAGTGCAGAGAAATTTTTCCTTCCGTACGGGCAAGCTTGTCGCACATGCAGGCTGTCTGCTGTCATACCTAGCCCTTGTGAAACCTGTCCTAACGGCGGATTCTGACTGACTCCTGATTTCTTATCAACAGAGCGCGAGAAGTCAGTACATCATCACCTATGCGTGGGTGAACCAGGTCAGTCAACTGGGCTTCGTTCCCGTACGCCTAAAGAAACTTATGGTTACCATAATTGATCGTGACTGAAGTTTGCACAACCAAACAATCAAAGTCAATGCTGTCGGCTTTCTTGTCCTTGGCGAACTCGTTTTAATTTCAAAATGCAGATCAAAATGTGTTACAGACTCCAAAAACCGCCATTAAGATCATGGTATTAAGACATCAGACATATCGAAAGAGAAGTCTAAAATTTTTGTTTCCTTGAGAAGTTCGTCTTTGTGACGAGAGGCCGAACTCGAAAGGCGAGTCATTGAAAGTTTAAACAGAACTGAAATTCCGAGATATCCTCTGATACTCTGGGGATTATAACTTTGTTATCTTTACCAACTATCGATGGTTCGGTGGAATACGCGGAGTGCGGAGTGCGGAGTGCGGAGTTGGAGTGCAGAAAATGAGGAGTGTGGAAAATGAGGAGGGTGGAAAATGCGGAGTGTAGAAAATGCGAAGTGTGGAAAATGCGAAGTGTGGAAAGCATGGAGTGTGGAAAGGGCGGAGTGTAGAAAATGTGTAGAAAATTTCAATTTTCCATTTCAATTTCCATGGAAATTCCACGTAATGTCCATGCTGAGTGTGGAAAACGAGGCGTGCGTAATATGAAAATTAACAAATAATCTTTAATTCCGTTATATTCTCATTGAAAGAGTATTTTATAATATCGTGACACATGCGTGTAAATTAAAGAAATCAATGCGCGTAGCATTATTGTGAATTAACAATGTTAACAATCGATCCATTCTCTTTAAAAGCAGGATGTATCCTTTCATTTTCATGGCTAAATCGTACAATATTAATTCTAGCTATAAAGAAAACAAAAGAATAGGTAAATATACGAATTCAATGCGCGTAGCATTACTGTGAATTAACGATGTTAAGAATCGGTCGATTTTCTTTTAAGCGACGCATCATCGCATTTTCATGGCTAAATCGAACAATATTTCTTTGAAGCTCTAAAGAACAGAAACCAATAGATAAATAAAAGATTGAAATCAATTCGCTTAGCATTATTGTGAATTCACGATGTTAACAATCGATCCATTCTCTTTAAAAATGGGATGCATCCTTACATTTTCATGGCTACATCGAACAATGTTTTTGGTAGCTAAAAGTTGAAATCAATGCATGTAGCATTATTGTGAATTAACGATATTAACAACGAGTCCGTGTTCTTTCAACATTTCCCTCTGGCCTTCATCAAGTGATTGGCAGGTACCGAGGTCGATTAGTACACGGCCGACAAAAACAGGGGTTTCTCGCCTAATATGCGCAGGGTTGGAATGGTGATAGGTGTTGGTAAAGTCTGTGCTGTACACTAGCGCCCCTGTGTTGTCGTCCCTGCCTACCACACACCGATCCACGTGCTTGACCACGATTTTGTGTGGTGGCTGACGAATTTTTTCTGCGAACATGTCACCGCATCCGTAGCACTTTTTAACATTTGTTGACAAGGCCACGAGGTAATACAAATGCGGCGACAAACCTGAATGCCACATTCTGCTGCTGCCGATGGTTGGAATGACGAAAATGGCCGATGAGACCATTCTCTTTCAATGAGAATATAACGGAATTACACACGCCTCGTTTTCCACACTCAGCATGGACAGTACTAAAATGGGAATGAGGAATTGGAAATTGAAATGGAAAATTGAAATTTTCTACACATATTCTACATTCCGCACTTTCCATACTCCGCATTTTCTACACTCCTCATTTTCCACACTCCGCATTTTCTACACTCCGCACTCCGCACTCCGCGTATTCCACCGGGCCACGATCGATAGAGACATCATCCTGGCATTTAAAAACTATTCGTTGATACAAAAACGATTACAGTATTAACACTAACTGATGGACATTTCGTGCTATATGGCTTTTTTTAATTGATTCGTTTATTCCGATCCGTGATTCAACTGTGTTATGCTCGCAGCAATTACAGTTACTATTGCTGGAATGTACAGCAAAGCTCAATCAAAATATGTTCTAGAAGCTGCGCGAATGACGTAACCTAATTGTGTATTTTTCTTTAGTACTGGAAGAACAATCTGCTGAAATGGGACCCAAAGGATTACGGGGGAATCCAGGAAATTCACGTTTCCCCTGAAGACATCTGGGTACCAGACACACTGTTATACAACAAGTAAGTAATTCTTACAGTCAAAAGACTAAGGTACTTGATTACACTAGTTATGGGGGTTACCTCCTCAAGCTCCCCTCCATCAAATCTCATCGACATTGAAACTTCGAGTCTTTACCAGTCTGCACGCACAACTAGCGGTACACTATTTTTAACAGAGAATTTGCTTGAACATAAAGCTCTCTCTTTGGTGATTGTTCTTTGGTGGTTTCCTTTGTTATTGTTAAGTAAATCTGAATATGTTACATATTTTTTACTGACCTTGACTGGTTAAGTAACTAACTGACTGACTTAGGTTCTATATATTTTTAAATAATTTGGATTGGAAGGGGTAGCAGATAGACTCTCTTATTCGTTAACACTTCAGGCTTAAATAAGTATCACCAGTCACCAGACAAACTATAAGATGATAAATGAAATGCCAAAGTCCTTCGTCGGGCCGCTCTAAGTGTATGGACAGCTGCTACAGTTTTAAGACAGTTGCCAGTTCATTCAATCAATTTTTTTCTTGATAACTTCTGAAAGTCGTTGACGATCTTTCCCAGCTGGTTTTCCTATTTGCTCCGGTCCGTCTGCAGTTGTTAATTTTAATTCAACACGAACTCAAAACGGTCTGAGACGTTACCTAAGCCGTCAGAAAAATGAATCCGACTAAACGGATCCAAATTGTGAACTCTGACCGCTGGCAGTAGTTGATTCACGACAAACGCAATCTCTAAAGTACTCGGCTATACTATAAAGTAGGCAAATGGAGAACCTCTTTCTAGTTTGAAATCCCAATAATTACATGTTCTATCAGTTTAGTGCTTTGTTAGTGCAAGCTCCAGATTGCACTGGCTCATTGCTCATACATCCATATTTCGAGGTGATTGTACGTAAGCCTCAGTTGTGACTATGTACTTGCACCTGAACGTCCTTAGTAAATAAACACTACTGTAATCCCAGTAGCCGCTGGCTCCCTATTTTTTAAATCAGTTTCTGCTGGCTTTCCGAAACGATATTATATTTATGAATAGCTGAAATCCAAATCTTAAACAGTGTGCAAGGTCTGTAAACAGTGTGCAATAAAAAAACTGAAATGAACTGAAACTGAACTAAGTGATGCAGTTTTAAAACGATTGAAAGGCAAGAATTACAGGTCAGTAAATCTTCCCTATATTTAGCTTGGAGGCGAGAGGCACACAAAATCCATCTTCTTTGTAAAATTCCTTAAAGAAAAACAATTAAAACCAATCAAACCGTAAATAGCAGCTTAACTTCTTGACTTTTCCTGAAAGTTATTGGTCTTTACAAGGTCATCAGTCAACGTCAGATCGTTTCAGGGGAAGAGTAAAGCTATTGTTGTCGGTATCTTTTAATTTAAATTATTTTCCCATTTAATTAACATCATAACAAGCGCATATTGACCAGATCGTAGCAGTCGGTCTTGTTTCTTTGTGTTTGATATCATGATGACAGAAACTGATGTCACTGTGTCGCCGAAGGACTTCATGACCTTCTTTTCTCGTCCTAAACAGGGTCTTAAAATGGAGGGTGTTGTGCTGCACAGGGAAGGGTTCTTAGAGTATTTTTTGTCCTAAACAGGGTCAGGATTTCAAATCCTTGGCGGTATCCCTATACCCAGACATGGGTCATCTTCTTAATGCCGAGTGGCATAAGGGCCTCATCTTAAGAAGAACGTATAAAAAATCAATCCATAAATTTAGTATGCCTTCCTTTTCTCTGTTTTAATTACAGCATAGATGAAGAGGAGCGTATAGGAGGTGGTAGGACCACGTATACAACTAATGTAGCAGTGCAGTACGATGGAAGCAACACGTGGTTAAACCCCGCCATGTTCAAGAGCATCTGCAGTGTGGATGTCACAAACTTTCCTTTCGATGACCAGGAATGTCTGCTCAAATTTGGCTCTTGGGCTTTCGATAAATCAAAGATCGATTTAGCAGTGAAAAACGGCAGCACTCTTAACAGCTACTACATCAAAAATGGCGAATGGCAACTGCTGAATTTGTCTGTGAAGAGGAACGCTCTGAAATATCAGTGCTGTCCGCACGAGTTTGTGGATGTGTCAATAAATGTGCATATCAGACGGGAATCACTGGATTACATCCTAAAGTTGATTATTCCATGCTCACTGATCTCTTCCATGATATTTTTAGGGTTTGTTCTACCACCTGAGTCCGGTGAACGCATTGGACTGAGTATCACAGTTCTTTTGGCCATGACGGTGTTTCAACAACTCAGTTCCGAGCTTATGCCATCATACGGTTTTCCTTTGCTTGGGCAGTTTTACTTTGCAATCATGTTAGAAATTGGGGCTTCTCTAGCAGTTACGACGCTTATTCTAAACTTTTATCATCGCAACAGGCGAAGAATGCCCAAGAACATGAGAAAAGTAATTCTGCAGTGGCTTGCGCGCTTGTTGTTTCCTTGTCAAAAACCGAAGGATTGGAGCGAAATTCATCGAAGAAGCACAGCTATGCGACGGAGGTGCAGCGATTTAGAAGTTAAGGCCGATCTTAGCAGCAGCGATGCAGCATCTTGTGAGGAAGATGTCCTCGAGTGTTCAAAGGACACGAGCCCACGGCGTGACCCGCACGTGGACACGTGGGTCGTGCAGGAGTCTGGGGCTGCACACACGCATGCGCATTCAACAACCAATGGTACAACTGAGAACCACTCGTTCTGCAATCATGCGGTCTCTCCCAAAAATGATTGCAACCACAACGGTGGGCTCAAAAGGGACTGGCTTAAAAAGCTAAAAAAGAACGGAAATGTACGTAGCCGGGACAAAAAAGTCGACCGAACTGGAAAGAAGAGACCTTCGACAGCACAACTCTTGAAACAAATGACCATTGATTCATTGCCTTTTGGAGGCAACATGTTGGACTGGTCTGAAGAGAAGCTTAAGAATCAAAAGGAGTGGATAAAGGCAGCGCGTGTTTTGGACAGACTCTTTTTAATCATTTCCATTATTGTTTCCATCGTTACTCTCCTGACAATCTTCCTGCGTGCTCCGAGATTTCGACTCTACTAAACTGTAAACAGGCTCCTTTGCAGCTATTGTCACGCTCTTCTTTACTAATGAATCGTCAAGCAAAGCTTTTCTCAGCGGAGAAGACTGAATAACAGGTGTTGGAATGAATTCTGAAACAGAGGGTGACAAAACAGGTCAAAATCAATATTTCAACAGCATCACGATTTCCTTCTTCTGCCCTCATCTACTGCTCGTCATCTTTTGGCAACCCCTTCATGCAAAAATAGCTCTAGTTTTGTATTATAATTTATTAAAGCATGCTGGGTGCAGTATATTACGTCACAGAGAGGGCCTGGGTTTCTTAGTATTGTTAGTAGCATCTCTTAATTTTTTGTTTTCGAAAGTTGCTCTTTTCTGTCATTTGTATTTAACTTAAATACCCATTGAAAGAATTTCTGATACACTTTTTTCGCAACCAGAGTTGCTACATAAATTCATTTTTTATTGATTACAACTTAAGCTTACTATAAAACTAAGTTCCTATTGGGTTAGTGCGATATAACCTATGGCCTTAATTGCCTCGCTCTGTAAATAAATAGTTTTGTTAAAGGTGGCTGTAAACAGTTTCCAGCACTTTCCAAGACCCTTAATTCTACTTTTTAGTGCATATATTTCAAACAAGGCAAGGAGAAACCCTTTTTTTCATTATCAAATTTTAATAAGCAGGATAAGAGGCCGCTTTTGGCAAAATATTAAAAAATATATATATATTAATGGGATTCAGAACCAGGTTTAAACTCAACGTGGTCATACTGTTGTTATGGTAACATACTGTGCTACGAAAATGATAACAACTTGTTCACCAATGATTGGGCATTTTTTTGGCACCATGATTGAAGCATCAACTGATAATGAGTGGTTATAAATCACTCATCAAAATCTACGTCTAGGAAAGCTCTGGGAACTGTTTTGAGCCATCACCACCCCACGAGATTATATATGTGTCAGTTTTTGCAATACAGTTTAATTTTTCACGGTACCACATATACCATCACGTTGGTTCTGATAGGAAGTGAAAGTTGCTTACTGGCGCGGCTAGGCAGTTTCTCTGACCGTTACAGCATCATGCAGTGTTTCTTAAGGTGATTCCTTATTTTTGCATTGCGCATCCCTACTGCGCACGATTGTTGCGTCACTAGCGCGCGCACATGAGCCCGTGCGCGGACAAAACGTAAGAGATTTCCCTCAAACTAAGCTCGATAGCGAAATAAATGCTCCTTTTCTCTTAAACGAGCACGGAGACCCCCATTTGTTATTCCATAATTTCAATAAGAACAATATCCTCAATAACTGAGAAAAAAATTAGCACAAATCTATGGCTACTTTTTGGCAAATGAAATAAATACTGCAGAGGGAGACATAACGGGCCCAACAGCGCATGTCCAAATTATGTTTCCTTTAAAGGATAAAAAAATGCAGGGTATTTGAGGACATTTTTTTCTGGGACATAGATGAATAAACAATCAAAGAAAGTCAAACTCTGTGTGATATAACACGCTGCATTGAAAAATAATCGAGCTTATTTGTTGCGCACGGAGATTACCAAGTCACCTAAATAACCGTACTTGTCAGCATTTTAGCGTGAAAACAAGCACGGTGACCCCTCTTTTTACTACGTTTTTAATATCTCGTTGTCCTGTGACAACAGCATACCAAGTTTCATGGGAAATCTATGGCGGGTTCTTTTACTAGCGAATCACCTTAAATCCTCGTTAAAGAACCCAAATGTTGCGATTTTCATCATCAAATCAGTTAGTAGGAGCAGTTGGAAGGTTTCCACGTCAGTTTTGCGCTATGTATTTCTTTCACAGTGCTTAGAACACCTTTGTTGAGAGCTTTAGTCTATAGTCATTTCTTCATTAGAGACACGATCCCGATCTAAAAAGGTTCTCTTTTCTCAAACTGATACGTAAATAAAATGTCAATATTTTCAAATATAATGCTTGTACACTAAATTGAACACTTGTGAAACAGTTTCCTGTAAAAATTTAAACTATACGAACAAATGGATACAATAGCGTTCTTCCGGCTTGATATTTCTGAGACTAACTGTATGCACATTGATCAATGTCGGCCCAAGACGTTATTAACCAAATAGCCTACACAGACTCGAACTCAAAAGTGCTATGTTGTAAACTACGGTAGAGGAGAGATTGGATACTAGTCATTCAGGGCACGCGAGGTGTGATGGAAAGGCACAACGGCCAAACTCGCACTTCATAGTATCAAAACTAACGAGACACATTAAATACTGTCTGTCAGCTCTCTCATTACATACTGCCTGTCAGCTCTGCCATAAAGCCGGCAAATTAAGGTATTATCATCGACTGATTCAAGCCAATATATCGGCGTTGGACATTTTTCTCATTTTTCCAAAAATCTCTGTTTAAACTCCATACGCACAGAGCATATACATAGCTAAAGTAAGTCGAACTCTGAGGAGAAGTTAAAAAACGCTTCAACTTGAAAAGAATGATCTGAGCCAAACGCAAACAGAACAACAAACACGGCGAAACAGTACCACGTCATGATTTCCCATGCATGTGTTGAAACAATTAATCTTAACCTTTTTACAATCCTTTTTTGTTTATATTTTTAAACATTTAATTTAATTCAGGTGATGATAACATGGTCGTTTTTGCTACCATAACAAGATTAAAACTCAAAGAGTGAAACAGCTCACATTCGATCACTTAACAGTAATTGTTCCTACCGTTTGAAACTGACTGGAGATAGCCCAACGATATACTATACTATCTTTCTCAATGTTTTCCTTTCCGATTGAGACAATGTTCGCGAATCGATGAAAAGAAATCCAAGGAAATTCCTTCGGGAGCAAAGAGCAGAATGAGATTACATGTAACACTGTTTTTCGTTGGCCTCGTACATTCCACAGGTACGTGTATCCATTTTGTTTCACTTGTCAGGATCATTTGTGACAGGAGTGTTTGATATTGTGTTATTTTTGTCCCTACTACGGCCTGGAATCAAGAGAATACCCGTTCTGCATCAGACCACAAACGCTTTAAAAGAAACTGTGGAAGAAACCGTTTTTGATAAACTGATGAGTAGCTGGAAATTTAGCCAAGAAAACAACAGGACGAGTTTCTTAGTCTGTAAATAGTGCAACACAACTGTTTGTTTTCCCAAGACAGTCTTGGAACTTCTAATGATAAGCGATAAAGTTCAAACTGTAAGTTTAGGTTTCGATGTTCTTTTTCGACGACGCGCTTCTTCTTAAACTCCTCCCGCGTCGCTCTTTCCACAGTCCGTTGCCAGCTGTTGTGGCTTAGTCGCCCCCTGTTTCCGCCCGGTGATGGCTGTACAACACATTACTGGAATTAAAAATGTACACCTTTTTCCTGTTGACTGGGGTCTCTAATGATATTTAGTGACAATACTTAACATTTTTATCACGAAGAAGATAGGAACAATCAACCAAACAGACAAGCTGAATCATGTTTGAAACTGAGTCTTTTCATTATGGTATGTCTTGTAAACCCGTCTATGAAAGACAGCCGTAGAACAAAATTGGTGCATGCAAGAAAAAGAAAGAGCGCAGTGAATTCACCGACGATAGATCCGTCTTGTTGTAAACCACTCAAGAGTGTAGAACTTTTACGGCGCTTTGGAAAAATCAAATGTAGCTTTGCCGTCCAAGCCACTTTTGCCAAGTAGGATTTGAATAAAACGAAACTGCTTGAGTGTGAGATAGCTAGATTCGCAGAAGGTTTTCGAGATTTTAGTTGAAAAGACTTTGGTACTTATTCTCTGTAATCTCTTTGTTTGTTAGCAAAAGGTGCACTTGAGATGAACGAGACTAGACTACTCAAGGAGCTTTTCAAGGGATACAACAAACACACGCACCCAAGACTACCCGGAACAGGTCCAGTGACGGTCACCTTCGATTTTCAACTTATTGATATTCTTGATGTGGTGAGTTTTTACAACCTTTCTCGCTATAACACTTGTGTTTACCACGTTATGCACAAAATAGGTCTTACAGCACATGCTTTTGTTTTCTTATCAACAGAGTGCGAGAAGTCAGTACATCACCACATATGCTTGGGTGAATCAGGTGCGTCAATTGAATTTTATCAGTCACTTTTCATAAACGTTTCTCTTCGATTTCAAGCAAGTGAGCGGAGTCAGTGGTTTTGCGAGCTCGCGAGGGTCACCGAGAGTCACTATGCTTCTGATAGAACAATCTGGGATCACGTATACGTTTATCCAATCAAGTGCATCGTTGTTGTTATTAGCGAGAGAACTTTTAGGAAACCCTGACAAAACGCTTGAGAGTAATTTGCAATGGAGTGTCATTCCTCCCCCCCCCCCCCCACCCCCGCCTATTGGTAGCCATACTTACAGTCGCTACATGCTGCGGTCGCTTCGGCCACCGCTGGCCTGTTAAAACTATTCATGTTTGAGGTTTTGTTAGAGTTTAGACTAGTTGTTGACAGAATCACTTCAAACTTGAGACCTAATGAAGGCCCACATTTTAAATACTTGGTAGGAAACTCATTTCCTCTTTTATAGTCTTGAGAAGTTAAAACAACCTTGAATTATGCTCCACACTCCCACATTTGATTGTGTGGCAACCAATAAAACTACAGTCAAGAACTGGGCTTGATCTAAGACGGCAGACATCTTTTGAACTAATTTAACGCTAAGATGTTTTTGGTTACAACCCGAACTGAAGGGGATTCATTGAATTAATACGAACACAAAATCTCAGAAGATCTTCTGATAGCAACTAGGATGCTAAGAATAATACTTTGTTCTCTTTAACAACGATCGACATTGGTAAGAGCCGATGGATTAATTACAGATGCATAAGCATTTAAAAGCCCATCAAAAATACATATAGGATTCCAGTATTAAATGTAACACTTTACAATCTTTTAATCGATTTATAAAGATCATTAAAGCTGACATTGCATTCAATGATTTTTTTAATTGTTATATTCCATTATTCAGCCATGCAATGCTCGCAGTATTTAATAACTGTAAATATTGCAAAAATGTGTAAGACAGCTCATTCAAACACATTTTAGAACTGAGATGTAAGATGGAACGACAGAACCTAATCGATGTGAATTTTTCTTTAGTATTGGAAGAACAATCTGCTGAAATGGAACCCAAAAGATTATGGGGGAGTCAAGGAAATTCACATTTCTCCTGAAGACATCTGGGTACCAGACATACTCTTGTACAACAAGTAAGTTATTTGCTTTTTTAATACTCTGCGAGTGCGTAAAGAGTCTTGATGTGTAAAACTGCTGAACACCTATGCCAACATGCAAATTCTCTTTCCTATCCATGCATTTTTTCATGCCCCTAGCTGACACTAGTTGGGAGATTTTATTTAAATATCAGGACACTTCTTGGTGATTTGAGTGTTCTTATTTATCGTGACATATGCGATTTCTGTTTTGATATTACGAGAGGGTAGCTTGATTAATTAACTGATTGACTGGCTGACTGACAGACTGATTGACTGACTTACTAACTGGTAGACTGACTGACTGACTTTTTTACTAACTGATGAACTGGCTGACTGACTGTCTGATTGACTGACTGACTAACTGACGGACAGACTGACCAACTGACAGACGGACCAACGGACTGACGGAATGACGGACTGACGGAATGACGGACTGACGGACTGATGGACTGGCGAATTGATGAACTAACTAACTGATCGACTACCCGACGGGTAAGCCTGCTGCGTGACTGACTGACTAAGGCATGGTCGTAATGCCTGACTGGCTGACCGACAGACAGACGGACGAACCGACCAACCGACGGACGGAGGGGCGCACTGATAGAACTTACACTGCTATCGCGCTTCGTCGAACCACAATAACTGAACAAACAGCCGCTCGAATCGGTGGCGGATGAACTTCAGGTGCAGAGACTCTGTTAATCGGAGTTTTCTTTCTTTCCTCTGTTCTCGTTATAGTATCGACAAGGAAAAACGCAATGGAGGTGGCAGGGCCACATATACAACCAGCGTAGCAGTGAAATACGATGGAAACAACACGTGGTTAAACCCCGCTATGTTTAAGAGCATTTGTGATGTGGACGTCACAAACTTCCCTTTCGATGACCAGGAATGTTCGCTCAAATTTGGCTCTTGGACTTCCGATAAATTTAAGATCGATCTGGTTGCCAAAAACATCATTGCACTCAACAGATACTACGTTAACAATGGCGAATGGAAACTTTTGAATTTGTCGGCGAAAAGAAACGCGCAAAAATATCAGTGCTGTCCCCACGAGTTTGTGGACATAACGGTACGAATAAACATCCGAAGGGAATCACTAGATTACATCCTGAAGTTGATTATTCCATGCTCGCTGATCTCTTCCATGATATTTTTAGGGTTTGTTCTTCCACCCGAGTCCGGTGAACGCATTGGACTGAGTATCACAGTTCTTTTGGCCATGACGGTGTTTCAACAACTTAGTTCCGAGCTTATGCCATCATACGGTTTTCCTCTGCTTGGGCAGTTCTACTTTGCAATCATGTTAGAAATTGGGGCTTCTCTAGCAGTTACGACGCTTATTTTAAACTTTTATCATCGCAACAGACGAAGAATGCCCAAGACCATGAGAAAAGTGATTCTGCGGTGGCTTGCGCGTTTGTTGTTTCCTTGTCAAAAACCGAAGGATTGGAGCGAAATTCATCGAAGAAGCACCGCTATGCGACGGATGGCCACAAACTTCATAGATTTGGAAGCCAAGGGGTATCTTAGCAGCAGCGATGCAGCATCTTGTGAAAGCGCCTTTTACCGCTCAAAGGAGAAAAGCGCGCGGCGTGACCCGCACGAGCATAAATGGGCTATGCAGGAGTCTGGGGACGTACGCGACGGTAGCCGTGGAAACCACTCATTCTGTGATCTCGGGGTCTCCTGCAAAAACGACTGTTACAATAACAGGGGTCTCACAAAGCACCGGTCAAAAAAGAACGGAGACGGTCAGACCCGACACAAAAATTGCGGTCATAATGGAAAGAAGAGGCTTTCATCAACAAAACTGCTCAACAGACAACTGACAACGGATTCATTGCCTTTTAGAGGTAATGTCCTGGACTGGTCTGAAGAGAAGATGAAGAATCAAAAGGAGTGGATAAAGGCAGCGCGTGTTTTGGACAGACTCTTTTTAATCATTTCCATTATTGTTTCCATCGTCACTCTCCTGAAAATCTTCTTGCGTGCTCCGAGATTCCATCTCAAATGAGATGAGAAGGGTCTCCTTCGAGTAGAACACGTGAAAAGGGCCACAATCCCCTCTCTATCCTCCTCTAAGAAAAAAATTCCAATTTTGTGTTATAGATTGTTCGACATCTAAAAATAATATCCAATAGCTGCGTACGGAGATGGTTTAGAGACGGACCATTATTAATTGGGGGGGTGGAGGTCTGGGCAATTAAAGTAGCTTGCTCTTAAAGAAATGCCTTTTATATTACCTTTAAATGATTACGACATTTTAATTCACATGTAGTGTCGAGCTTGTCTTGAATGGGGCGTCCTTAGCAAGCTCCGTGCAGTCACCTAAACGTCGTTTTGGTACCTGAAGACTTCATGATTTTCACTGTTATCCAATCAGAAAAATAGCACGTGTACGCAAAGTTGCTACGTCAACCTTTATGTTGCTAAGCAACAGCTCTTTCGAGAATCACAGGCTTAGTGCATTCTAGGTCACACGAACGTTGCTGAACATTTTCCGAAGATTTCCGAAGATTACCGAATATTGCCGAAGACTTTCGAGGAAGACCCGAAGATGTTTCGATGATACGCCAACGAATTTAAGTACAATTTAGGAGACAAACTTGATGTCAGTGAAATCATTGATATCTTCACTAGTGAGGATATGGAAAATACGCCACTCGAGTCCCGGATGTGGTTTCGTATGAATTTTATGAGTGGTGTATTTTCCAGTAAAATGCTCGTGTGATTATATAATAAGTATATCTTATTAGATGTTTTGGTGTGTAGTATCGCTGTATATTTTTACGTGTTGAAAGAGGGAGAGTGTGACAGTTTTGCGGGCGCGCACCGACCTGTACGGCAAACAGGTTTTCTACTTTACAAATACGGCAAACAGGTTTTCTACTTAGCTCTTATAAACCGAAGTCGTGAGTACAGACCGAACGCAGTGAGGTCTGTACACACGACCGAGGTCAAGATTCTCCCATACAGACCGACTTAGCTCGGTTAATAAGATGTTTATTATATGGCAAAGAAAAAAACTTTAATTCGTTTAATGTAACTGGTTTGCTGACATTTTGCTTG
>Ga0126339_10000093_pt1 | contig 32996 bp, 7 predicted proteins | sample OrbTmetagenome_2_FD_92532 | JGI IMG/M metagenome (GOLD analysis project Ga0126339, IMG submission 92532) | Coral microbial communities from Petempiche,Puerto Morelos, Mexico - Orbicella T R C metagenome | ecosystem: Host-associated > Invertebrates > Cnidaria > Coral | place: Petempiche,Puerto...
GCTCGAACCCAGGCTTCTCAATACGAAGTCCAGTGCCTTAACCATGAGGCTTCCGGAGAACCATTGACAAAGTCCGATTTGAAAGGTCAGGTGTTATTGAACAGTTTAAACCGATTCTTAAATGGCGAGGCAGAAAATAACTTAGAAACAGTCAAAGATAGTCCGAGAGTTCCTTCCACATAAAGGCAATTGTTTCCTAAAATGTACTATTTTTTTCTTACGCAACAGGTTTTTATCAGAATATTGCAAAAGCGGCGGCTTCTCAAACCTCGATTTGATTGACAATCTTGGATCCGCAATGCTTCTCAGCGATCGACTCACGTTTCTTGGTAAGGAAAATTGAAAACTATACTCCGTGCTTCCACATAAAGGACAAATGTCCTGTCCTTCACTGGCCTTAAAATGTGTTGTAGTTAGGCACCTGGAGAGTTTTTGGTAGTTATTTACTAATTAGGTATACATTATTTATTGTTGTTTTTTTTTTAAATTTTTGTTGCTACAGGAAAGTACCGGGAATTTCATAAAATGTACGAGGAGGGTAAGCTCCAAGAGGCTGGACATTTGCTGATTTCTTTGCTGACTTCAAAACTTGCTCCACAAAGGTAAAGCAGAGGCTAATCGCTTCCTAACTGTTCCTTTTTTTGTGGAACCTCCCAGTGGGGTTAGAGTACTTCGTATAACCGAAACAATGATTCCTTCAACCGATGTGTGGGGGAGATCAGTAAAAACGTGGCTCTATTTTTCAGTGGTTGCTGTTAGTACTATTCGCCTTCCACATTTACTCTACTCGTTTCGTCTTTTTATTCAGTCAAAATAGATCCGTTTGCTTTCAGATGGAGTTCTGGTTTAGCGCAGGTATGCGTTGCCTAGTATTTAAGGCTTATGCCACCCATGTATCACCCGGCGACTGCAGCCGCTTTTCCTAAAGGCTTATAGGATCGCAACTTGTCAATATCTAAGTAGGAGATAAGCAAAGGAAATTGTTTCGTGTGTTTGCCCGTGTGTGACGTTGCTTTCTTCTACTCTCCGCCTTTTATGTTGTTTAGTTTATGGGCTTGCAACTTTTAATTGTTTCACACTTGAGTTTAGTCGGCGCCGAAACAAGGGTTAGTTTTAGCAAATCTTCGTTGAAAGCCACGAAGAGGGGTGGGCCGCTTAAAAGAGAGGTGCGCTTTGTGGCAGCTCTTGGGTCACCTGGTCTTATTACTCTTGTAATATGTTTCACCTTTTGTGAGTGTACAGTGATTGGTACTGTTTGTATGTAGGGGAATTATTGAAAACCTTTTTTTTTCGATTCTTTTGAGAACTCTGTTAGCTATATGTGCTTGACTACGCTTCAACTCCCGTATAATCTAAATGGCTGTGTATGGAAAAATAAAGGACTTCCATTTTGGATTTAGGAAATCCAAATTCCAATCCGATTTTCTTTGGCAAACCCGTGTATTACTTAGATACGGATTTCTTGTATTACGAATTGAAAAAGTTGAAAAGTGTTTTTAACCAATCAGTCTTCGACATTTGCTGGCGACAGTTTGGTGCGAATTTGACGCGGCTGCCACCTACAGAAATTCCGACTTCTAACCTTTCAACTTTGTACTAAAACTATGCAAAAGATCTCTGTCATTGAATGTTCATTTAATGAAAGATTTTGAACAGTAGTCTTATGACAAGTCAAGTGCTTGCTGTAAAACTTCTTCTTGAGAGCCGAGAAATTAAGTCTTGTTCTGTCTTGAGTTTAAAAAACACACCGAAATGTCTCTGTCAAGGAATCAGTGCTACTGGAGTCGGATTGTTTCGCTCATCAGAACATAAACACTGCCCCTGCGAAGGTCAGAGGCTTAAGCTCTTTGAAATTCAGTAACTTTTTTTTACTCGCCGAAAACCATTTAAGCTTATAAGAAGCTTATACAAATCGCTCTATTGTCAGTTTGTTTCTGCTCGTGCCCAAATATTTGTTGTGTAATAAAGAAAATAAGAATATGTCTGCTTGGTCAGAATCTCTTTCATATTCTTAACCGCTCGCCGTGCTTGCTTGTAAGATACCAATGTAAGCATTCGACATGGAATCAAAGAGCCCGCGCTGCATACTTCTATACGATTCTTCGTGAACTCCGCCGCCCGGCAGGAGACCGGCCAAAGCTAAAGGTGAATGAATAAATCTAATTTAAAAGTATTAAAATCGGAACAGGGCGGCTGAAACAATAAATTGTTCTAATTTTGGCCATGGGAGTAATCCGTTTACCAACTTGATCTCTACCTGCGCCCTTCATCTTTTCAATGGTATAGTGGAGACACTCCTACGCTATTTGGTTTATGCGGAAATGCTTTGAAAGAACAGCATTTCCAATTTTATTTAGAAGGGATGAAAATAATGTTATTGGCTGATTTGGTGCTATTTTAGTTACCGATGGACCTACAGTGATATTGGAGGTGTGGGTGGGAGGGTATTGAAAATTTGCGGGTTTAGCTCCGAAGTTATCTCCGTCTGTGTTAAAAATAACGAATTTTTTCGCTATTGTTTGATGCAAGAAGTCCTATTTCTCCAAAACCAAAAACAGATTGAGCCCGAATGAAGGCACAAGGACATTGATTTTACTCCCTACTTTAGTCCCCTGAGAATACGATAGGGTATTTTCTTTCATCTGGTCTCGTGTTTAGTCTGGAATAAGGCATGACTCATCATCTTTCGTATTATCCTGCCGTTGTCGCCTAAGTGTGGCATTTATAGACCACCTTGACGTACTTTCTACTCTTGATATTCCCCTTTGACATAAATAAAACATTGATTTTTTAAAAGAAATAGTTGAATACTTTCATTTCTGATTTTTAGTTTTCATCGACTCGAAGATATAGCGCAGTAAGTGAGAAGCGTTCGAAGGTTTAGCACTAGTGGGTTTTTTTTTTTTTTTTACTTTCCAGGTATGCAAAAAATGCCCATCCGTTGCGAAACACAAACCCTCGTGAAAATCAGTCGTGAACGTTTTCTTTCTATTTGGCATATAAAAGAAAACAACCTCGAGTTATTTTGGAATGAGTTAGCTATATCACACGACATTAGCTTTGTTTAGTCTCAGTGGGCACAGACCTATTTAAAATTCCAGAAACGTACCTGCCCTCACGTAGTCCATGTGAGTATGCTGTATTTATTTCTGTCTTGCTTAAAGAACTTGAAAGACTAAATGTAAACAAATGGTCAAGAAAGCCCGACGATTGCAATACCTTTAGTCAGGCTTTGATTGATATCAATGGGTCAGCGTGTATTTAAAGAAAAGCTCTGCTCAAGGCGACATTAAAACATCAATTAAAATTGCACCTGAGGCGCTATAATGTGACCGAATGATTCCCTGCTATAACAGACTCACATGTGAGATTAGGTGTGGAGAATAATCCGTGACGATCTTTCGGTGTGTCAAGTCATACCTACTCTATTGAGGACTATTCAGCCAGGTTTGGTTGCTCGAAGCAAGATTATGTTAATCTTGGCTTAGCGTCAATTTGAATTTCACTTTTGTATTTTTTTCAGTGAGGTTCTCCGAGCTATTTATTTTCTTTGTCCTTAAGTTTTCACTTTGTTTTAAGTCAAAAAGCACAAAGCGTTAGCAGTGTGAAATGCCGGCTTTCATAGAAACCTCTGTTCAGATTTTGACTGTTAATCCTGGATCGGATTACGGTGAATCGGCTTTGAAACAACGTGGTCCATGCAGTGGAAGCGTTTTGCTTCATCAAACTGTGGTCAAACTTCCCGTAAGCTTTGGATAGTTCAATAATACAGATTGATTTCGTTACCAGTTCGCTTACGGTAGGTTTATTTTACTGTGAACCAACTAAAGTGGACCTCGAAGGAAATTGTCGCGATTGTCGTGGAGGTGTCCTTTATAAGAGGTTACAAATGAAAAGCTGTCTTAAAAGAAACAACAGGATCAGTGCACGAGTTTCTGATGAAGGGCGTTGTCTTTCGGGTGTATCCGGGCGTACGTTACCGAAGATTAGGCTGTATTATCTGATGACTATCTTCCATGACAAGATGATTTTTACGTCGCTAAAATACTGACTCACACAAAATGACATCACTTCATCCCGGCCAACACCCGAAACACTTTCATTGCGAGTCTTGAAGTCCTTTTCAGTCTCGGCTGCCTTTTACCTCGCCCGATCGCTTAACATTTCCTTAGTTTTGGGCCTTAAGTCTGAAAATTTTGTTTATATTTATATTTCAAATTTTGGTGTCTGGTATTGGCTGAGTTACTCTCTAAAAATTGGATTGCGTACCGACGGACGCTTGTTCTTTTTGACCACGGCAAGGCCCTATGGACTATAAACACTTCCGACGGTTTGAGGAGTCCGTTCTCGAAACATCCGATTTAGGGCTCCTGATATTCAATCATTTCTTGTGCTCTCGGAAACTTTCACTCATGTATCTAACATTCTATGGAAACACGAGAAATGCATCCCGTTTCTATATTATTGAATGACAATAAAAACTGAATTTAGAACAAAACAGAGACATTGTGAACTCCCCTTGGTTTGTATGAGGAGGAAACTTTACGAAATTTAGGATAAATACAACGGGAAAGAAAAAAAGAACATTTCAGTACTTCTCCCATTTCTATAACTTACAGTTGGAATTAAATAAATAAAAAATAAATTACAATATTTAGAGAGGAAGCCACATCGACCCTAGCTGCTTTTCATGCAGGTCCTCTATCCTGGTCGAATTGGAATTTGGAGATGTTGGTTTTTGTGGACGGAGGAAAACCGGAGAACCCAGAGAAAAACCCTCGGAGCAAGGCAAGAACCAACAACAAACTCAACCCACATGCAATTGAAAGTTCTATCGCGTGCGATGGACCTTCACACGACGTATTTTGTTTCTTCCTTTTCTGGATTTTATCATGTACAGGAAACTGTTAAAGTCAAGATTCCTTGAGGATTCGAGTGTGTTCCGCGATCATCAAAGAATAATTGATATTAATTCAGTTATAAGTGCCGTGGAAATACTTTTTCACAAGGAAGTCGCTCCTACCGCCGGTTCACGGAGATTAAAATGCTGCGTAATGGTCCTTTGTGCCGCAGTCATTAATATTTGGCGCTCGGATCACGACATCTCCTCTTATATTCCGCTAATTCACCTTTGAGAACTGCCGCCATGTCACGAAAACACGCCTTGCCTTGTTAACTAAATTGCTTTCATGGGATAAAGTGCTTTTTCCCTTGATTTGCTTTTTACTCCCACTGTAAGTGTGTTTTTCTTTCCGACAATGCAGAGGGAGAAAAGCAATAGTTAAACATACGCACTGACCGCCCATGACCTCCGTTTGCCCGCCTTCTTAGCGACCATTAAAAATAACCATCTGCATTTAAATGAAATCTTGAGTGTGTTATTCCTTGAGGCGGTTTTTAGGCGGCGTTTGCTTTCAATGGAGCACGCAAACGACTTTCTGCGGTCGTTCAGAAGCAGAGGTTTAATTTTCAAGCCAGTTAGACCCGAGGTAATTTGGCATTGCCTTGGATAAAGCTGCTGTGTAATTTAGAATACCGTGAGACGGGCGTATGAAATCCTTGACTGAGCTTTTGTGTACAGCACAGGTTATAGTTTAAAGTTTGTGTCGATATAGTCTCTTGCGGCGAAGGAAAACAAAGCTAACGGCGGACACCCGGTGCATTAAAGATATTGGACGTGAAATGGTGGTGGTTTTGTTGTTTTTCAGGAAGCAATTATTGATTAATTGCTGTAGCCCGCTGAAGTGTTTCGTGTCGTTTTCTCCAACAAGTGCTCCGAGGTTTTGTGGACCGGTGCATTGAAAGACCTTGATCAGGTTATTTAGACGGTTCTAGTGAGTCTAGTGATGCAGAATGGTCTTAAAATCTAATGAAATTCCAGATAATGGGCTGAAGTAGTAAAAATGGTTACGACGGGATTGATTGAGAAAAAAACACTTGCCTTCTGCTATTTTCGGTCAATTTAAACGAGAACGTTTTAGTGATATTTGTTCCGTCTTCATTCGTTTGAATTCAAAAATCTATTTTCTTTTCATGCAATGTACATTGTATTTTTTTACTCCGCTCAACCAGAGTTTGGAGTCAGTCTGATGTAATGAGGTGTTTTTGATATGCTTAATGCGAGGTAACAAAAGGGGAGAAAATAGACGACTTCTTGACAGATTTTCAGAGAGGACAATTTGAAAACCAGTCGATTGCCTGAGTTTTTGATAACCTTTTCATGACATCTTCGTTGGCGAGGAATCCTGGGTGTGGTTTGGAGGTGGTATTGAGCTTGTGTGTCAGTAAGTGGATCATGATCTAGATTCACCCAATCATGCAGATCTGCATCTCTTTCCCGAATTCTATTTTCCAAATCTAAAATGCGATTTCAATTTGTAGTGGATTTGTCGAATTTGTCGGATTTAAAAGGCGTACCTCACGGTCTGCGCATCTTGAAAAGTTAAGCCTAAATTTTCCAGGCTTGTTGTTTGTAATCCGTGTTAATCTTCTCCATCCTTAACCGACCTTGTTCCTTTAAGGTTTATTATTATCTCTTTGGTGTTTTTCTATCTTAGTAAACTGCTATTTTCAGGTTTCCTTGAATTTAAAGATAATTTTTGTACGTGGCCAAAATAACTCAAAATACCGTGACTAATCCAGATTAGTCATATCTGTTCTGTTTTGCATTGGACCTCACACATTGAAAGCTTTCACATGATTTAGAGCAAAACAAAAATATTTTCTTAGTTCTGTTTTGGTTATTAAACTGGCGAAGATATTTAGAGTTAAAGTGTACTTTTCTCAATAAGGCAGAATTTCAAAACTTGCTTGACCTGAGTAAATATACGCGACATGTTTGGGGTGTTGTTGTATAGTATCGAGCGCGCTTCAGTCCACTCTTATAGGTTTTCGTCTTATGCAAATATCACACCTTCTGAACAGTTTATTTATTCATGATCATTATTCTGCGCTGCTTTTAAATTTGTGAGCTCGCTACAAGCCCGCTTTTTTGCTGTTTCATCCTCTCGCCCCTCCCTTGTGGAAAAAGCTCGGAACTTGTGCAGTTAGCCACCCCTTCCCATCCCTGTGAAAGTAGCAGGGACAGTCTATGTAACGCAGTGTTTTCTTTGCTGTGATTATCAGGTTGTGGTTGACGCTTTTAACGGACACTTTGCCTCTGTTGGAACATAAAGAGGTAAGGATGCTCGTTTCTATGCTCAAGCAAATAGAACTTCTGTAAACATTGATTTAACTACCCTATCTCCCTAATGACGTAGAGAAAAGAGAGTGTATAAAAAGGTTGACGAAAAAGCTAGAGTTTGGGATCACAATTAGTTAGGCTGAAACAATCTCCCATCTCCACACGTGGCGTGAGTCGTGACGCAGTGATTCACTTGGAAGAAACGTTGCGTGACAGCTTAGAAGTATAAGACTTAAATGGGAGGAGCACAGTGGACTTCATTATCCTCCTCCCATTAAATCTGATTTGAAGATTACTTGACGAGCCTCAGGAGCATCTGTGACTTCAGATCGAAGGTCAAACTCTTCCAAGGATATTTATAGCAAGTAAGGTGAATTTTGTAAGGTGATCATCTTTTTTTCTGCCTTCCTTGCCCAGGTCATCTTTTCCAGCTCACAGACATATGAACTAATGCACTGTTTAGAGGAAATAAGGCTCTCATTCAGAACCAAGGAGTACCTGGAACATCCTGACCGGGCGCCCGCCGAGGAGCCTTTATTGAGGACCTTGAGTCAGGGCCCTGGACTGAAGTCAGCTAAAAGCACAAAGGTGATTATTTCCCTTTTTCATGACCCTGTATGTTTTTGCTCATGGATTGCCCTGCCTGTCTGTAGTCGTGACTTGCTAACAGTCATGTCTCATTCTCACTCTTACCATCACAAATAACGCGAATAGTTATGATTTTAACGAGTTTTTCCAGTCTCTTCTTTCGCTCTGCGAAAGAAATGTTGCTTTTGTTCATGCCGGCTCCCGGTGCGAAAATTTCTACGCCGGCTCGGGTTTGGTTTGACGTTGTGCTACCTGGCAAGTTCGCTGACACAATTTTGGTGGGCTCAGTATGCTCTACACCTGTTTTTGTTTGTGTCTTTTTGGGGGGGAGGGGGTGGTGCTGTGGGTGGCGTCGAAGTGGCGATCCATGACAATCCTTAGTTCGACATCTGAATTCTCCTTACTGACTGCCACAGTGTTCTTTACATGTCACTTCTGAGAAATTGATGATTCATCAAGGCAATTTCTTCCAGTTGACTGATGATTCTCTTTTTTCGTATCGCCCATCTGCTTCAGTGAAAAGTGTCGATCGTAATGTTCTTTGGCGCTGGATGTATTGCGCAAAGAGACAAAACGTGACAGACAATTGAGCTTCGATTGTCTGTCACTTTTCGGAAATTTGGCATTTTCAATCGGTTTTCGTTCGACGAAAAAAACGGATTGCTCGAGTCCTGCTAGTTTTCAGTTGTTGATTGAGATTATTTGTTTCATCTGACCAGTTCTCCAACCTGTCAATACCTGTTTCCATTGTCAATTATTGTGTTTGTTTAACGTTCTGATGTGTTGATCGTTTGTAGGTAACTTGGTCTCTTTGGTCGTGTCTCAGATGTTGCAGGCACTAACATTTCAAATATGATAACAATTAAAAAGCGATATTTAAACATTCTTTTGGTGTCAACACTCCCAAAGTTTCTTCTTGTGTATATGATTGTGCATTTATCGCTGACAAAATGTTTCAATATGAAAAGTCTGTTAATTAAACAAATATCTTGGAGATAAAAAAACAGCGATGCAGAGATCTAAGAAAAAATGATTCTGCACTTGGGAAAACAAGTGTTTTTCAGCGCGTAGTTAGTACATGCATCTCGAAGAAACTTGTGACGAGAGATGCTTAATTTGTTTGGCGAATTAATTTTATTCCACCTGTTCATGCAAGCAACAGACTCGAACGGGCAGAAAGTCAAGCGAAAAATCTTGCCATAACAACTTCTTTTTACTGTCGCTTGTTTCTTCACTGAGCAAATCAGTTATAGTTGCGACTGAGGCTAGATTCTTGTTCTTTAATGAATATTGTAAGATCTTGTCGCTACGGCAAAAGGAAAAACGCCTAGGTAACGGTGAATTCCCTCGGGTTCTCAGCCGAAAAGCAGCGAACTCTTTTTAATAAGATCTGCTGACGACACAAATATTCACGACTAAGGGACTGAGGCAGCGTCCACTCTACGCCAAAGGAATTTGAAAACGCAGCTTTATTTCTATGGTTTGGCCTAACGTCCACCCTAATCCGTCACGAAAACGGAGGTTTTTGAAAACGCAGCTTTTCGAAATCGATCGCGTGACGATAATCGTGTGATTTCCCTGACCGACTTTTCCTCAAACACAAATCCAAAATGACCGGTGTTATAGTTGCGTTTTTAAATTCCTACGGTGTTGTGTGGACAGGGCCTGTAGGATCCTTTAATGGTCTCTACACATTTCGTTGACTACTTGATGGGTAAATGTTGAAATTTTATCTTAGACTATGTGATCGTTCCCTTAGTTCTTTTAATGTTTTCAGTACAGATGTTTTTAATTTTCTCGCCAATTCTGCGTTGGAGAGCGCCCAGTTAACGAATGCCTATTCTCTTAATTTGCCACGATCCATGGCCGGCGACTGGCGGTAGGAAGTAGTTAATTCGCATATCGCTCTCCAGCCTGGCTTGTGTGTAGCTTCTCTGCTAATGCACCAGAACTGGATGATGTCCAACTTCCGTGCATTTAGCGTTGTCGCACGTGCTTCTTGTCGAGATGTTGTCATGATATTGGCTCGTGCGTTCCATACCTGTTGCCTCGGGCGATCACTTTTCTTCAGCTGTGTCGCTTCAATTGAGCCGGCGAGAGAATATCATCCTATGTAAAAAAAAAAAGTAGAAAGATAACACGGAGTTGTGAAGGTTTCCTCTAATTTTCCGATCACGTTTTCTTTTTCTTTTGTCGATTTAGCATTATACGGACTCTGTAATACCTGTTGAAATGATTTAATTGACAGATACTTCTGAAACACCTCTAGACTTATATACGTGCATACTGTATAGTGGGAAACGTGCATGGCGTATAGTGGAAAACGCTTGTTAGAGGTCAGGCCTAAGAACAGGGCACGAAACAGTGCAGATTGAAGTGAAGTATGACACGTCTTGTGAAAATACAGTCTGGAATTAAATGAGCGAAATGGAAGCGACCGCAAAAGGAAATAAAAATGGGCGCTGTCGGTTTTCTTGGCTTCTTTTTCTTTCTTTCTTTTTTTTTTTTGTCATCTTTTTGCTTGCTACTATTCACTAAATTTCCCCTCCCTCGATCAGGCTATTGAAAATCAGGGAATTTGTTGACAAGTTTTTTAAACAATGAACTGAAACGTTTTTATTTTTTTGCCTTGGCACACCAGACGTGCCCCTGTCCACAGGTGACTGGTTATATTTCAATTCACCGCACCGTTAAGTAAATGCAAGCATTTCTTTCCTTTGATAGACTGAACATTGGGGACCACTTGTTAACCCTTGCAAAATGGTTCGGGAAACCCTTTGTAGTAATAGTTTTTAATAACACTCTGCACTGTGAAGTGTCTTTCAGAAACCTTTCTAAAACTTTTATTAGAAAACCATTTGAAAACATCTGCTTCGGAAACCTTTTAAAGACTCCTTCGACGAAAACCTTACGAATTCTAAGTGAGGAAACCATTTTAAACCTCTTCAGAAAACCTTTTTATAGTAACCGGCATTCTTTAAAGGAAACCTGTTATCCCATTCTTTGGGGAAACCTTTTAAAGACTTCTTGTATTAAAGGAAACCCGGCTTCGTTTAAGTAAACCGGTCTTTTAACGTCTCTTTTTGGAGTCTTTTTCAAGTCATTTGATAACAGCAGTCTTGTAGAACTCAAGTAAAATTCCTTGTTTATCTTTTTTTCCTTATTCGCCTTGCGTCAGATGTTAAATTTATCACCAGCTTTCAAGAATGTCCTTCAAAGAAACCGCCATCCTTAACACAGAAATAAATTTTTCATGTGCATGTAGTTATTTCGCAGCAAGTCGATAAGCGGTGTTGTACTCAGCAATGCAAGGCGCTGGGCCGTAAACGGTCACCGACCTAAACAAATTCCTGCCGCCCTCCGTTCCAAAATAAGCGCCCCGCCTTGGAGTCTTTAGAAACTTATTGTCCAGTGGACGCGCAAAAAATCTAATTAATACTTGCATTATTTTCCCGAGGCCACATGTGCCGTTCCAATTCTGGCAATTAAAGTTAAGTTTTGTCGGAGTTTTCTTTGATGAATTATTGAGTTAGTTCCCCGCTGAAGACCTCACTGACTGTTTCTTTCGCACGTCCTGGCGAAGCGAAACTGATGCGTTTATTCTGGGAAAGTGGTGACAAACAATTTATAATTTAGACTATCGTCAAACTATGGACATCTAAGAAACGCGCTAATACTCTTGTTGTAAAAAATACTCAAAACAGACTGAAAGGCATGAATGAGGAAGAAAAAAGAGTTGCTAGAACTGCAATGAAATGTTGTGGACGTCAACTTTTGAGTGAAAATGGCGACCTCCCTTTAAAGCCTCGTTTGCCCGCTATTTTGGCTGTCTGTTCGCATATTTTTCTTGAATTTTTTTTCATCCGACCTTCCTGTTTCTTTTGCATTAAGTAGTTCCTGCTTTGAAATCACATAGTTTATGGTTGTGAAGACGGGGGGCTGAATTTGACGCGAATTGTTTATATCAACATTTAACATCGATATGATGTCTTTGTATTCCCACTGTCGGTGCGCTCTTGCTGAAATATGTTTCTAATTAGTCTCGATCTTCGAGATCAGAAAAAAATATTGAAACTGAAGTCTCGTGTTTGGTCTTGTTAAAAAGCAAAGAAACTAAACAAACTCGGCGGTACTCCTCTGTTTTTAAATTATGTTTACTTTCGATGTCTCGTAACGCTTGAACCAGAAGGGTTTGTTTTCTTTGTGGTGTTTTCAGTTTCGATTAAATGTTCTTGAAGCAGTCATCAGAAGCACTCTTCTCCTGTCTCAGCGGTGTGAAAGTCCGTCGGGCCCTTTGTTTTTCTTGCGCGAACTTTCTTTTTATCCTTGTTTGTGTTGGTCGCTATGTGTTTTGAAACGGACATTAATAAGTTTTAGTCTGGGCTTATCCTTTCGAAAGGCCAACGGTGAATTATCAGTAACACTTTTGTTTAAGCCGATCAAAGGTAGCCGGTACAGGGGCACGTGCAGTCGCAGATTCCTCTAGCCTGTAGATTTTCGTACTTTTGTACTCTCTGTTTCTGCCGGAAGCAGGAGAAATCCTGACAGGTTAATAAATACTTTAATGATTAGGTATCGCCTTCAAATTAACTCAGCGAGATTCTCGTGCTCTTTAAGGTATGTTTTGCGGCTTGGTTATCTTCAAAGTTGTGATAGGGCCGATAAACTCGTCCGCCATATCGCGTGCCTCTTCTGTTGAGTTGATCCCTTGGGAATCCGCGAGACTCGAAAACTCCGCCAGGGCCTGGAAAGGAGACTCTCCCCCAAACAACACTCTCCTTTTCCTTTGGTAGAAAGAACCGAGCTGTACACCTTTCTTGTCCTACTGCCACCTTACTTGTCTCCAGCCCACCGCTCACTGTAGTGGGCTGAAACCTTCGGTGATTGTTTTTTCAGTGTCTCCTCCTGCACGTGCGTGAAAACGCATTGCTCTGTTGTCTGAAGTAAATTGTCTCCCATCCGGAAGTGTGCGGCCTGATTAGTACTAAGCTTGTAACAGAGGTCTCAATGTTTGTTACTCATACTCTCTCGGTCGTTATACCGAGTTACGGTCTTGTTTAAGCTACTTTTTCCGCCCTTCTAATATCGAGTATCAATTTCTGTAGTCTGCCGGCCGGGGAGCACCGCAAAAGACCGTCTGGGAAGATGGTTAACCAGTTAGCCACCAATATCACCGCTATCAGCGCCAAATTCAATATTTATCTTTCAGATTTGAATATTTTCGATCACGAATTTAGAGGTAAAAAATAGTCTGCGGCACCTTTTATTCGCCCCTCTTGACTGCAAATCGCATTTTCGCAATCCAGAGTGAGGAAAAAAAAACACTAACTATGTAAGCCTAACAATATTCTCCTCCCTCCCTCAAAATGACTAATGAAAGGAACTCACGCGTTTTATTTCGGGAGAAAAGTGATCAGAGAAAAACCCTTCCTTAATTTTAGTGCTCAGAAAATGTCACCGAGTCGAAAGTTCACAAAGGGTTGGATTCTTTACTATCGATGTAAACTCCAAACTCACCGGTGATGAAGCCAGTAGATGCCAAATATGACAATCGGCTTCCGTCTGACATCGTTTTGGAAGGAATACACGTAATGCGGAGAGGCTAGAGAAATGGTTGATCAAACAACACAGGCAGATTTCAGTTCACGCAAAGCTTTCTTTTTCTGATCTTGATTTACAGACTATGAACTTTTTCCAATTTTCCTTGTATCATTTGAGCGTTAATAATTACGTACGTTCCCCGCAGTCTGCAAGCGTGGAAAAGGACAATACTAGCACAAACTTTAACAGGCCTTTAACAGGTTTTAGTTTCCGTGTGAACGCGTTGCCGGCGTTGCGGGAGAGTTTATAGTGATCCGCGTGCTTTCGGTTCGACAGGAATGTAATGTGAAGTCATTATGTGGGGCTTACAAAATTTCCTTAAGATCAAAACAATAGCTCAGGAAGGTCCAAAAATGCTAAAGAGGTAACATGACATCCCGCAAAGGCTCAAGATGGGGAGATTTATGATATTCAAAGAAGTCGGAAGCCAAATTAACGTCAAATGATGTGCGTTACGCTTTCTTCCCGCAAATTGGAATCCATTTTGCTTCTCGCCATCCATTGGTATCCTCACTTCTTAATGGGTTCTTACCATTTTTCGAGTACTTTTCTACAAAATCAAACTCTTATTTCTGGAATTCCTATCATTACTGCGTGTTTTTGAGCTTCTTGAAGTCATGCTAAAAATAGCTGACCTTGCCTGTTCTTCATAGAGTACCTCTGGATTTAGGATTATTGGAAAGACACTTTCGTGCACCGCCGGCTTCTCGGTAAGTGTTTACGTTTCGGTAGACTACGGAAGCCTGGCAGACGTGTGTTATGAGGCCGTGACCTACACTTGTTGCACAGAAAAAGAGACGCATATCGATGAATCGGTGTTAGAGTATTTTTAGAGAGGCACTTGCAAGAATTCGCTCTGTGTGACGTGTTAGACTTTGTTCTGACGTCGTTTTAAAGTGCTAATCGTCTACAGCACGTCAGTAAATCATCCATTGACGCTCTCTGCACTTAAACCGTTGAACTTGGTCCAGGTTTTTGAAGAGTTCCACTTACGCTGCGTTCGTCGATGTCACGATAATTTGCTCTGTTTGCACGAAACGTCGCTAAGATCTAAAGTGCAAATGGTTTGATCGAGATTAGAGTGTTTCATGTTGATACTGTTCTTTACTCGCATACAATTCGTTACAAGGCACTGGGTCCCAATAAACTTCTTCCGCCTACTTGCTTTGTGCCGGGCGTTCTTCAGTTCTAAGATTCCCGCATTATTCAGCTAGGTTTCATTCAGTGATGCTTACATGACGTGTGTACTCTCGATGGCTCCTTGTTCCCGTCTGTTGTTGTTTTGTGGTTATTGCGCCGGAAACAGGTCCCGCTTTAAGCTTTATAGTATAGGTTTTGCCGTTTCGTTTTGCAAGACACTAGTCTCGCAATACCTCCCTCTGCTGAGGTGCAAATGATACCGGTCAATTCAGTGTTCAATTAAACAAAAGGTTCGGAGGAAAGGAGTGATAACCCCAGTTGCTTCTTGATAACGCAGAAACCTTCAATAGACGTTGGCCCTCATGGGCCAGTAGAACTTGAGAAAAAGGTGTATTTTGTTGTATTACTCAACACCTTACATGAACCAATTTCTCCCCAGGCACAACAAGACGAAGAGAGAGACAAGATCGACCTGATCCGCTTGGCACTGGCGCGCAATCTGTCAAGGACTATTTTATGAGGCTGGCGTTTAAGCAAGGACTGAAGAACTCATAAAAATATCAACTCAAAGATGAATCTCTGCGTTTAGAAACGCAATGGCGAAGTGAATTTTTTGCCACTTCTATCGAAATCTGGCCACCTGGCTTGCGAGGCATTCCGGGAAAACTCAGCGGGTCAACCCGAAACTGACATCGCTTTGAGCAAGAGGAGTTTTTCCAATCTCAGTTGATAGTGATATAAAAATAGTCAGTGGAATGACGCTTGTGTATATTTTGTACGTAGGTATGTATTGCTTAACAATAAACAACATGCATTTCTGAAATTTTCTACCCACTGATTTTTGTACTCGAGTTAATCTTGTCCACGCATAATTTCATAATAAAATGAAATATACCCCGAATTTCCGGATATATGAAACTTTTCTGTGCTTTAGCCGCTCACTCGCCGCTGTGTTACTCGCTTTTCAGGAAAGACTTTTCGTCGTTTCATTTGTAAATTTTTCAGTGCGGATTTCACCTATTCCTTGACAACCTTTACAGGTGAGGCCACCAAATGCGCTCTGCAGAAATCCGTGCGCACAAAACATGGACTTTGGCATAGAGTTCTTATCTTGCGCTATTCATTTCCAAAGATACTCTTCCGCAACGAAAGGGAATTCGCTAGAGGCATTAGAAAACTGACCCGGCAAAGAAATTGTCCCATTCGTTTCTGTCAAGTCACCTTCCCCAGTCGATCACGATCGTGATGTCGTTGAAATGGCTTAGAGATTCAGATATAAAAAGGAAACCATTTACTCTCCATATGTAGCAATACAAGACAAAACGTAATGAAGGAATTGAAAATATTGTTATCAAACAGTGTGAAAAAATAGCCGTTGTCGTTCTATAAATTGGCATTATGAAATTTTAACAACTTAGGAATCTTTCTTAGGCTAAAGTTAGACGAGCCTTTTTTTAATGACCACCAAAGAGTTACACTAGGAAACCATTCTACACCGCAAACATTTCAATTACCAGTGGCCCAGCACATGGCTGCTTTTGGTTAAGAAAAGAATAATTTCAGCATAAGGTGTTCATAACTATTTTTTTCCAATATTTATTTTACTGTCATCATAGTTATAAGCTTGGTTAAACTAGCTAGATCGGTCTTGATCAGGTTTTCCTGATGGTGCAAATGTTGTTAAATCCTTATTTGCATATTTCACACTTATATAAAGTAAAATTGACACTGCGTTGAAAATTCGATATGAATAACTGTTTTTTTTAAATCTTTCCAACGCTTCATCTGCCTTCGTACAGTCAAAAGTGAGAAATTCTTTAAACAAGCTTTGAGTTTGTGCGTGGAAGTGATGTTGAGCCAACTAAAGATAAAACATTTAGCCCAAGCTTTGTAATAAGACTTAGATTCCCTGCGACGTTTCCAGTGTTTTCGGGTTTTATTAGAGGTAAAGTCGCAATTGAGGTGTGGGTGTTTTATCGTGTCGTTCACACCCCTGAAAAATTACCGATAGTTATTCAACAACTGCGTGTCTCTCGATGTTATACTTGAGCTCGAAATATATAAAATATTTAAATTATATTTTTTTATCACTGATATAAATGATATAAAATGGTCCAACTTGGGGAAGATGACCGACGTATTGGAAAGGAAAATATCAGTGGAAATTTATAAATTGAAGTTTAGAAGTCCTACAAGACGGATTGTTTCATCTTAAACCCAATGTTTAAACACAAACCAAACAGAAAGCAAACATACGTTAGCGCATGCCCGAATTAGGCGTCCTCTGTGCTCTTGATCTTAACGAGTCTTCTTCCTAATTATGATAATTATGTTATTGTAGGATCAGGTGGACTACAATAATGATAATTATAGATCTTCTTATCAGCATTTCAAGAGAGGCCGATCGTAAAAGAAAAGCTGTGAGCCGAAGGTCTTGTTACGAACGAAGCCTGTTTAAACTTTGGCGGTGTGTCAAAGATAAATTTTGAACTGAAAGCACTTAAAATGTGGCATAGTTTGCATTTGTGGTCGTTTATCATATCTTAATGAGCTTGCGGCGCACACACTTCTACTCCGCTTGAATTGCAAAATAACAATTATATTTAGACGGTTTATACTTTGGCTTTGAAGTTCGGTGATGAAAAATGGCGCCTAAAGCAACGTGAATATCACCACGATATTAAAACGCGCTCATTTTTTAAGTATGCCTCTGTCACTGCGCTGTGCGGGGCGTTTTAAATCTTATTTTTTTGGCATTTATTTCTTGCTTTTTCTCGTGTCAGTTAATAGCCGTCGAATTAACGCCAGGTTTTTCAGGGTTGTTTAAAGCAATTTTATAATTAAATACAAAATGAGGCTAGTTTTGGGCTTTGTTGAACTTGTTCTGTGTTCTAACCGCTTTACACCACCTTGTTAGCTATTGTTTTTGCGTTTCAGATCAACAGACTTTCTGTCGCTTTTCCCATTTTATCTTTCTTAAAACAGTGTTATTTGTTTTTGTATGCCTTAAGCTCCTTTAAATGGGTTTCGTACTTGAAAGTCTCGACTTTTCATGTATAGGGCAGTGAAGTTTTATAATATTTTTGGTAACCGCAACCATCAGTTAGAATTAGTCGAAAACAGCCGACATTTTTTAATCGTTTAGCTAAACTTTAATTGGCTTTTCCCTGAGCATTGTGTACTATATAGCAAAGGCGGGTTAAAATGAATGATTTCTTTCTCGTATTCAAGAAAAAGTCCTTTCTTAATGAGCTGAATTGAGATGAAAAATACAAGGCCGCAAACTTTGAACATTGTCCGCCGAGTACAGCTTGCATTGGAAGAGTCTAGACTATTTATCGTTCAGGGCTTGTTTTGCCTCATCAAAATACACCGACTCAAATCATTTAGGACTATAAATGCAATTTATTTTCATGAGCCGGCATTTTCAATAGGCAAGATCTTGCCGGTAGGGATTAAATACTCATTTCGAGATAGCAGTTTTGGTGAGTGTTCAACTTTTTAAAAAACAAACCTCTTCAACCATCTGTATAAACATTGAGGCACGCCGAGGGTTTTTAAATTCTGCTGTTAAAATTGAAACATGTAATGATATTTTTTTCGGTGAATTTACTTTATTCGCCTTGATTCAGTTCAGCTTTCAAGAAGTTAAATTTTTCGTTTTAGTATATGGATTGCAAACGTAATCGTTAAGAGACGACATTGCGAAAGACAATTTCCAAGAAGATATTGCCATAATTGGGAAAAACGCATTGCATTGTTGGAAGTCATCTAAAGAGCTAAGAATAACGGTAAGTCTGTGTTGCCATTCCTTTTGCACGGTAACTTTCCATTTTTCATATCGGCTAATGGGATTTTAAAACAACCATTTCGTAATCTTCTTCTGTCAGGATTGGTTTTATCGCGGTTTGATAACTTTGTCGGACTGCAAATCAGCCAATTAGATTTTCCTGATCGATTTCAGTTTAAGACGAATTCTGTAATGGAGTTTGTTGCTGGAGATAAGTTGGGCACAACTGAAAATCGAATAACGAAGCATAAGATCGAGATGTTAGCCGTGTCTGATTATCATTTCCAGTAAATGATGAAAAGAAGAAGAAAAGTAGAAAATGCAGACGATAACCAGAATCACCTGATATGTTGATATGTTTCTCAAAGTTTGTTTGCCGAGTTAAAATTTACAGCATATTTTTTCTTACTTCATCTGTGAATATGCTCAAAAACTCATTAACGGCATTGAGTTTATATCAAGAATCCTTTCTTTTTGTTTTAATTGCAATTTCTTTTGGCAATCGAAAGTGCCCTGCATATTCACTTTTGTTTCCGGTTATCTTGCTCGTTTTAGTTCAACTAAGTATTTTCTTAAATTATTTTACCGAAACTAAATTCTGCATTTTTGTGGTGAAAAAAAATTCATGGCTAAAGCTGTTCCGAGAAAATCGTTTCTCCCTCTTCATGTTTTATGAAACCAGGTAAAAAAAATTATCATTGTAAATAAAGTGTTAATTTTTTGACACTCCATAAAAATGTAGAATTTCTCAATCCATTAAAATGTCCAAGTTGCCCCCAAATCGTTCCAAAAATATCGGTTCTTTGGCCAAGCCGACCGTTGCCGATATTAATTTTGAGTGCTCCATTTTGACCAGGCTCCGGTTTCATTTTATAAATTTTCATATTAAATTTCTTTAAGTATTGAATTTTCCATCTGTTTTTGTGAGAAAGGCTAAAGCCATCTTTGATCATCTTTTCCCGCCTGCCATGAATGACTTCTCTTTGTGGCGTGAGAGCGACAGGCTATAGTTCCCGTGAACTCATTAGTTTATGATTAGCCTCTAGAACCTACGTTTCCCGAAATACGATTGTTCAAAGTTTGAATTCCTTTCCTATTTAGACCAGACTCGAGGGTTCAACTCACACTCTAAGCAACGATGTCAACATTTTTTTCTCGTCCTACAGTTTTCCCAGTGATCGTCTACTTACGCTAAACGCTCCCATTAAAACGACAACATTTTGTCCTTTCCCTAATTGGCCTCACTAAGCCAGCGTAATTTGTCGAAATAGCGAATAGACAAGAAGTCCTGCTCGCCTGCACGTTTTGCCGTGATAACATTTCTATTTCCGGTTTAAAATAACGCACTTCCGGTTTGAACGTTGGGTTGATTTCCGATTTATTTTCCTCGATCGCGAGATCGATCGCCAAACTTTGAGCCGTTTTTAATTTTCATCGAATGTAGAGATTGCCTTTGTTAACTTACTATTACAATCGGAAACAGACGAAACCTTTGAGACTGTGAAACTACAAGACCGTGCCGCCGCCTCGGCAGTGCCATCTTCAATTTTTTTCGATTCAGTGAGTAATTGACACTTTGGCAATGAAAAGCGGCAACTTCAAACGATTCCAAAATAGGCTCTCGTTATAAACGTGCAAAAACGAAGGTGGCTAATTGTGGATTTATAGCTCGAGACTTTTAATAATTCGGAAACAAAAGTCATCGTCGAAAGTCTATCAGGCGCCGTGGGTATGGTTACTAATTTTCCTTTGGGTTGGTTTCTCAAATGTTTTAACACGAACCTTACATCCGCGCCGCCTGGCGAAATTAAATAGTTTGCGTTGGTAACATAACAGACAGGAAAACTAACACATTTGCTTTCTGCCGTATATTCAGTTTCCGTGCCACGAAATCGCACTATTTTTAGCGGCGACGAAGTCTTTTCACTGTAGCTAAGAGCAGAGCAAGATCCATTTGGTTTCGTAATTTTTATTTGCTGCGTGACCGGCAAGTGTATTACAATATCACAAAACATCACGGGGCAATCAAATATGCCCAGCATGCTCATTTGAAAGTCGTTATTTTAAGACGGGTTTCTTTACAGAAGTTCCAAACAACAAAATATCATTTTTTTTGGGCGCATATAATCGAGCTTACGACCCATGCTAACATGGCGCAAATGTTTGGTTTGCGAAGGGCAAAAAAATACCCTATCACCGGTACCCAGAGTGTCAAACGGGTAAAAACGCAAGAAAAGGGATGATAAGGGAACATAACTTTTTCTCATCAAAAGGACCGGTCATACATTAAAGGCACCGCCAAAGCGCTTGTGTTCCGTGGAATATTAAAATTTGTGGCCCCGCTACTCGAGATAAGTTCAATCACAAAGAGCGGTTTTCAGTTTCTGAAAAGTAAGGCAAGCAAATTCTAAACGGTGTTTGTACACCTCTCCGTTATAATCAACTTTTTACTCGTAAATTACTCCGGCAAACACACTCTAGCGACACAAAAAGGAACCCGAAAGGACAAATAATTATCGCTGCCAACGTTAAGTTGAGATCTTTCTCGGTCCTTAACTTAATTTCAACTAAGCCGGGAGGAAAGGACGCCGCTTTCGTTCGCAAGAACGACCATTGCAGAAAAATATTATCCTGTAATACAGCCAATAAAGTGCTAAGTGAATTGCATGGGTCCGACACTTCATCAAATAAAAAAAATTTCATTAGCAGATATTTTGAATAAGAATGCCGGAGATTTCAGAAGGCAGCCGCTAAAAATAAATGGCGAGAGATACTGAAAAATGTCTGCCCTTTTTCCGAAGAGTCAAGAAGCAATCAAAAGCGGCCAGAAAGAGGGCTGTAGTTCGCTCGAAGTTGACTCTCCAAAGTAGCCATTTTGAAAAGTATGGCATGAATGCTGATTAAAAATTACAAACAAATTTCCCCGCCAACCAAACAATCACCAGAGCTCACTTGTCGAATTTGATTGACATTGATATCCTTTTGAGTCGCCGCTCTTTGCTTATCCAAGATTGGTAATGAGAGCGTTTAATTCATTTTGTGGTTTAAGACGATTCGCCGCGCTAAATCCTCATTTAGCACGGAACACAATAGCTCTGAGAGAAGATTCGGCCCAATCAGTTATCGAGATGGCCGTAAAAGAGCCGCTTTATTCCCAGATCGGTCCCAAGTCGTTGGGTTTTCAGTACCTCTCATTGCAAAGCAATCAGAGAAAATTCAACCAGCTGCACTTAATTAAACCCACCGTCAACATGTGTGAAGTTGGCATAAAGCACGTGCTATCACCCGGGGCACCGATCCACGCCACCTGATTGGTGCGGTGTCTTACGCCGTTGTGACGTTCTCTCCCGAGGGATTGATCGTTTGTACGCCGCCTTTTGCTAAGCGGCATCCGTTTGAAGTAGTCTTGCAAGCCTACCGCACTTGAAAACACTTAGACGCAAATGCGGAGCGCTTTCGAACGCTGCGAAACCTTTCTCGCGCTAGAAGCCTTTCAAGATCAATACACGGACGTCTGGATCTTCGATCGTGTGGCCAATTTTTCGTTTGGGATTTTTCAGTGATCGGCCACATAGCACATTTTGAGCAGTTCATCGGACCGTCGCAAGTGATATATGTATTTGAATATTTGCTTTGGGGGCTCACCGCGGCGTACTTTTGATCTCTGCGAGGCATTCTCTTAGTAAGATCCGACGAACGACTGTAAAGCAGGTTGTTAGCCTATCTCGACTGAATGCGGTCCGCAGTTCTCGGCGATTCGTAGCTATGGATTTGGAGCAAACGCTTCCTAAAGGCTCTCGAAAGGTTTATTATGGTCATAGAGAGTCACAACAGAAATCTACCACACGTGAAATATTACAGGCCGGATCAGCGGCCGACTGCCCCACAACTATGCGACCCCCTCCAACCGGCGAAGATTCGAACGACATTGAGCGCTCCAAAGGAAATTTGCTGGCTTCTTTGAGGTCAGATTCGTTCCTTTCGAGTCCTCGAATGACACCGAGAAGGTTTTCGAAAAAGGAATCGATCGCTATGCGTGGTTGTTCAGGACTGGAAACAGAGGAAGAGAAGCTTGCGCCGCTGGGCTTTGAACCAGAGGGTAGCGCAGCGTCCACTCCACAATGCGAGCGGTGGCCTACTAGTTTGAACGATATGCTTATGGACTGCCATGGATTTAACTCTTTTTATCATTTTCTACGGCAGGAGAACAGTGAAATTCTTCTAGATTTTTGGCGAGCATCCGAATCATTCAAGCGAATGGCGCCGATTTCACATGAAATGCGGACAACCGCCAAAGCGATTTTCCAGAAGTTTATTTTCTCTGGGAGTTGTGATGCTTTAGAAATCAGCGACTCAACTAGAACGAAAGTAGCGCAGCATGTTAATGATCAGCCTGTGGATTGTGGGCTTTTTGAGGAGGCTTTATTAGAAGTCATGGCGAACATGAAAAATAATCATTATCCGAGGTTTATGAACACAACACTGTACAAGGAGTGTATTCAAAGCGGCGGCGCGAGTCCTAAAGGGCTATGTGAACGTTATTCGCACACAGCCAGATTTCACGGAGGATATTTACCTACCCTTCCTGAGGAGAAAGTTTTGGGATTTGACGAGATTGAGGACGATGGAGACCAATTTGAATTTGAACAACATCGCCAAAGTGTGAATGGATTGTCGCATTGTGGAAAGAGATCGGGTTCCGATGAACACAATGCACGGTAAGTTACTCGCTCAATTCCTACCATAACAAACCGCTTTTTTGTTCTCGGCGGCCTTACAATTGCCTTTCCGGATTTCTACACTCGAAATATCTCATTGAGTTGCCTGACAGCTCTAGTGTATAGTTATCAGCGGCAATTTACATTCAGTGTTTTCCGAAGGCGATTGGGTGGTTGTGAAGCAATGTTATTGCAATTTACTTTTTGTTGTTTTCGAACGATAATCTTACCGACTTTGTAGTTAATGAAAGCGGCCGAGTCGAGTGATTTTATTTTCGGTGCCGCGGCAGAGATTAGGGCTAAAATCGTCAAGATCGCTAATAGAATGGGATATTGCTTCTCTTGTCAAGCATTTGATTTAGTTTTTGAAAGGCTAAGTTTAGAAAAGAAGTTTGTCAACTTCTCTCGCAGTGAATATTTGAATAGTAACTGTCTGTAGTACTTGAGCGCTTCGCTTAATTGAGACCTGTTTTTAATTTCCAAGGAATCGGAAGTCTTAGGAACTGCTTAGAATGTGAGGCAGTTTAGCGCAAGAATTTTTTGAAGGCCTTCATGGTGGGAGTTTTCATTGCAGCAACTGCGCTGTACGGTGCCTTTTGAAATTTGGCAGTAATAATGTTTAAGTTGTTTGACCCCAGATAAAATTAGAAGTCGTCAGAACGACTACAGTAATTGTCATTCTCTTGAATCGAAACTTATTGTGTTTCTGTGCAGTCCAATGTTCTTTTTTGTTCTGGCATGTGATTTGCGCTGTTTGAAATACAAGGCAAATGATTGATCAACAAACTTCGGAGTACAACTCGACATACTTTGTTTTGTGTAACAAAATGACTTCTTCAATTCAGGGCAGTCTTTCGATACTCCAATTATTCCTCCGATCTGTTAAATCTATCAAATTTTCGAGCAGCGCCAAGTGGTTTTCGAGTTAAAAATCACACCATTGTAAAATTCAGGACTGAATTGCAAATCTCTTTTGGAAATGTTTTTTTTTTAATTGTATTTTGCCGGGTAAACATGTTACTTGTGTATTCTGTTATTTGGTTAGAAGTACTTGTAATTTGGAGAGGGTGTGAATTCTTTCCCTGGAGCTTCCAACCGCGCGTAGACACTCGAGAACTCGTATCGGGTTAATGAAACTTGAAGAAGTCTGATCAGGCGAGGTGATTACATTTTCTCGTGCAAAACTTCTGTTGTGGTTTTGAAATGGTTTCATTTCAATTCGACTTATGGCACTTGATTGGGTTCCATATATATGAATACCTCTGTCAACTTGAAAGGGAGTAACGATGAAAGCTCTGGTCATAAATGCTTAGCATTTAATGGCAAATTGAGTCTGTGCAAACATGCATTAGCATTCGCTACTGAGCTGTCAGAGGAATAATGGAAAAAAAATTCACAGGATCCATCACCTATGATTAAGTCAGATGTGGTTGTATAGAGCTTTTTTGATTATGCACAGACCTTCCATGGCTAAAGACGGTATGCTGCAGTACTCTGGTTGTCGCATTTCTGAGATTCATTCAATTGCCCTAAGCTGCCATAGCTGTGTTTTATCAGCATGTTTAGTTTCGCTCAAGCCTAGAATATTTCTTGTGCTGTTTACAAAGCGTAATGTTTTTAGCACCCTCAAAAAAAGTTGTTTCTTTCATCACAATTCAGTGAACCGTGACCACTGATCTTAAGAAGGATGTTTTTGTTCCCAAGGGGTCAACAAGCCAACAGAGTTCTTGATTTGTTTCACTATTGTTTGGCACTCTTTTTGCATTCTCAGCCTATAGTACTTTCATAAGAGCTGCTCTTTAAAAACAATTGGAGCTGGATGATTTTATTTCATAAATGGGTTTCTTTTACTTGTGTTCCAAAATGCTCATACCATCACTATTTTCTTGACCCCCACTGAGCTGAATGATGAGGAATTCGCATTTTGGTGGAAAAATCAAAGCAGTGAATTCACTTTGTTTACTTCTAATGCTTTTGAAATTTAAGTTTGCGTAATAATGTACGATGTACAATCTTGACTTGTCTTTTCTCTCCTCTATTTATTTTATTTTGGCACTCACTTTTAGAAGCGCATATGTTTTTGTACTTCAATGTGATTATTTCACCCTTGAATGATGATTGGATAGCTAAAGTGCAATCATCAAGAATGACTCTCCAGGTCCACTATCAGTGTGTGATCAGGCATGATATAAATTGGATAGCTTTAACCAAATCTCCATGTACTCAAAGTGCATTTTCCTAATTTTGCTTAGCTTACTTTCATTGGATTTCTATTTGAACTGTTTCCTGTGGTGATAGTTCCTTGCTTGCATCAATTTTGCAAAGATGATAAAAGATTATTGCTATCTGAAGTGCTAGTTGCCGTTAGCAACTAATTCTTTGCGAGATAAACAAACATAAGTACCTGCACGTGCACACCCTGTCTTTCATAGGTTTAAAGTGCGCTCAACCTTTAAATGGCAAACTAAAGCTTACTAGTTATTTTTTATCATGTCAAGTATATCCGCCGGTATATATTGAATTATAGGTCAGAATTTCATTAGCTCAAGGTCGCTCCCTATAGTTTTAAGATCACATGCATCCTAAGGATGAAGCCTTAAGTAATCTGTGTGTGCTGTAATGAAAACAACTGTTTTTCGATATTAAATGATGTCAACATGACCATATAAAGCAAAACTGACAGTGAATGTTCTCGCATTTCCATGATTTTAACAGAGATGATACACTATTACATCATTGCTTATTTATTACATTTAATAAGTTTTAGAGGACTTTGTGAAAAAAAGGAATGCAAAAACAGCATTCAGACCATAACACTAGTGGGCGCAGCAGGACAAATGGTAACCCTATGGAGCCACTGTAACTTTATTGAGTGTTACATAATATAAATAAATTATGCGATGTTGTAAATCTCCTGACAAAGTCCGTGCATATCATAGTTGATTTATTTTGGAGTATTATTCACCCAAGAACTTATCTGACTTCAGGTGCCTACTGCATGTTCCAATGAATGAAATGCTGTCCCCGTATCATTATCCAACGGTGCCAGTGGGTTCCAGAATTGAATCCGAGAACCAGAGTCTATCAAGTGATGCTATGACGGAAGACACTCTGTCAGTAACCACTGACAGTGCCTTGACTGAGTAAGTTAGTTATGCGATACCAAAACTTGTTACCTGAAAGTTCCAATCAGCGGAACATTTTATAAGCCATTGCTGTCTGTGCTAAACCATTCAACTTGAATTTTAACCTTGATAATGATCAAAATCCACCTACTCCTTACAATATCAATACCTCAGCTACTAGACCAGTGATGAGAAACATTAAGTGGGGAAACTGTCTTGATGTACCACAAAATTCTCATAATTCAGTTAAAAGCATTATGTTGCAATCAGTAGTAAGAATTAAAAATTTGAATTTGATATTAAAACCCACATAACATGAGGGTACCAGGTTACATGATCGTGTAATTTGCTAGAATTGATTGCTCTCATCAGATTACATGAATTGCATAATTTGCAAGAATTGATGGTTGTTCCTTATATGTTCCAAGCATCTGCACTGTATACCATCTTTTCTGTTGTGTTGAAATGTAAATATGAAAGATGCACCAAAGTTTGACTTGCATTTCACAATGAATTACACCCTAACTTCATTCTGTATCTCCGGATTATGTACATGTAATCAAGCAAGAATATCAGAAGAAAATGACTGACATGATATTTCACGAAATTCTCCCACCTAGCACTATAAAAATGTACAGAAGTCAATAATGATTTTAGACTAAGAAACTATGTGATAAATTTTCAGTGTTTTCCTCCCCTTTAAAGCCCTTGTTTCTGGTTTGATTTTTTCAGTGATGCATCATCCAGATGTAGTGGAAGAAGGAAGTGTACTTCTCGAAACAAGAAGTCAGCCCACCATGATGGGCTTCCACTGATGTCTAATTTTATTCCAGTAAGTAATGACATATTGCGGCATGTTACACACAAAATTAGTTTGATGAAGGGTCCTCTCTATTATTCATAGTCTTACCAAGTTTGTTGGGGAAATCTGTTTTCAGTCATGTTGTTTCTGGCAGCATTTGGTGAAGATCAAGGCAAATTAGTCTGTTTATTTAATATATGTTACTGAGTGGGTTCTTTGCTCCAAAAGAGATGATGAATAATAAAATTAACAAATCACCCTCTTGTTTCCTTTGTTAAAGTGTCTGCCCTATGTAGGTATATAGCCTGTCATTACCTTATTGTCTTGCTCAATTTGGATCAAACATTTGCATATCAAGAGAGAGACAACAAAGACTTAACATCACTTGACTTGACAGGTATTTCACAAGATCAGGAGCAAATTCTCCTTACTACTTTGCATACATGGTCTGTAATTCTTGTGGGAGAGTTTTTTAATCATGTCATTTTTGTCACCACTTTGTAGTAAGTGTTGTCTGTAATTCAAAATAAATTTGTGTGGATTGGAATTAAAGGTGACATATTTAATCTCTATAGCGGACTCAGCGAATTCCCAAGGATGCAAGACACCCTAGTAATCCTGAAGAATTTGCAAAGATACTGATTGAGAAACTGGAAAAGGTCAAGCTTGAGCGGGAGCTTAATGAGAGAGAAGCCCACAACTTGTCTACTCATTTGGAGGTAAGTTACTACTCTCTGTTCAGTCCTGTGATTTCTCTTAAGATTGGGATAAGTAGCATGGCCAAAAGAGGCCCATTTGTGTGGGCATTTGATTAAGCTTAGTAATATGTTTAACTTAATTTAAGTCAACTACACACACCTCTTAATCAGTTTGCCCTTTTCAAATTTGTCTTACTCTGATCTTGTTAAATTTTAGGCACCAAGGAAGTCAATTCTCCAACAAGCCATTGAAGCAAGTCAAAAGCTTCCTCTCAGCACCATGGCAATGTCGGTTGTTTCTGAGCCTGCAGCTACTTATAGAGAAGCTCACCAAAATGAAAATCCTGTTGCTGGAGTAGAAAGTTGTGGATCTACCACCTCTGCTGCACCAGTAGCTCTGGATTCATACAATCGTTGCAACCAGCCCCAGCAAATTCCAAGGACAAAACCACCAGCTCCTGAGTTGAAAGAAACAGCAGTTGAACCGCAACCCAGCAACCCTGCCAAGGATGGTAATGTTTGGGAAGTTCGTCCTACCCGCAAGGATGACAACATTCCTTTCCTACCTGTCAATCGTCATCGCATTTTGCAGTGGATGGAGGAAGGTGAGCAGGCTCAACGAAGTCCTTCTCGAGAGTCCAAACCCCACCGTCATCATTCTCCTGCAGCAAGAACAAGCGCAAGGAGCAGACAGTCAACTGCTGGCTCTATCAGGCAGCCAGAAAAGAGTTCATCTCGTCATTTACCTAACCAACCCATTGCTTCTGATCCTCTGATGCCCCCTCTTCCTGCACCTCATGCTTCGTCTGTCTTGGAGGAAACCAATAGGAGGTTAATAGAACTGAAAGAGAGTGAGAGACGGAGTAAACATCATGCAAAGCAAAGGTAGGTGTGCAGCCAGAAAATAACTGTTTTGATAGTACATGTAAATAGTGGATGGTGGTGGCCACATGGTTAGTGTCCTGGGTTCTAGATTGGGAAGTCTGGATGCGGGCCTAGGTTGAAGTCATTATGTTTGTGTTTTGGGGCAATACACTTTACTGGGGTGTTTAAAACATGAATATTTGGCAAAATGATGAAATATTAATTATTACTGGAACAAAAAGCAACAAGCCATGGTGGCATCGAAAGTTTATTGTGAAGCTACATGTATATATGAATTCCACTCACATAGTATTTAGTTTTTTACCACTGCATATGTAATAAATTAGATATTTTGTTTCTCATTTAGGTCACATGTAGCAGACACGGACACCTCATACAGAGAAAAAAACAGGGCATCATCTTGTTGTTCTACAACGGACTATTCAAGTTATGGACAATCCTCTTGTGCAGTTCATGAGCGACATCACAGGGGTGCACCCTCTGTGACAGGCTCATCATTGATGTCATCTGTATCACATTCTGATTCAATTAGTAAAGACAGTGGGTTCAGTGGATCAGTAAAAAGGAAGGACAAACATAATAATAACGATGACATGATAACAGTAACATACTACTTATGGGGAGAACCCATTCCTTATAGAACATCAGTTCCTGGAAAATCTGTTACTCTTGGGCAGTTTAAAACTTTGTTACCTCCAAGAAGAGGAAATTACAGGTAAGCATCACTTTTTTTACTTTTAATGATTATTCCATGAGCACAGAAGAGCCCTACTTGGTGGCCTGTTTATTACATTGATTTAACGTGAAGTGTTTCTGGACCTGCACTATTAATGCTATTCACTGAGACTCTTGGGATGGAATGAAAGAATAAAACAAAAATTCACTCTTTTTCTGTGTCAATGTTGTCCGTTCATATTTGAGGGAACTTTAAGCAAATATTGCTTGAACAGCACAGGAATTATGATGTCTTTTTATTAATTTCATTGGATCAGTAGTAAACAAAACTCAATACACTCTTAGACAACTACATGTAAGAATATGAACAGTTCACATCAATACAGAAAAAAAGTGGAGTTATTTGTAATCCTTACAATTTTAATATTTTTGCTAACTGTACTACACTTATAAAAGAGTGTTGCATACTTCTGGCCTCTGGCTAGTTTGAGACGATTTTCTGAGCCTTGCACTGCTCCCCGACAAAACAAATGCCTGGATCTGGCTATAAAGGGGCTACCGGTCTACCACCTGCACATGTCTTACAAGCACATGATACTGTGGTTGATATGGTTTACTGATGAGATTTTTAAATTTTACTTCACAAAAAATTGCGACCTTGTAATGGTCAACTTAATCTCTTCTCTTTCCTGTTTGCAGATTCTGTTTCAAGACATCTTCCGATGACATAGAGGGCGGAGTTGTTTATGAAGTAGTGAAAGATGACAATGTTGTTTTACCGACTTTCGATGGCAAAGTGGTGGGCAAAGTAGAGAGAGTGGACTCTTAAGTGCTCAGAAATTCTTACCATTTTTAAGACGAAATTGTACTTTTAATACTGAATGTTTTATATTCAGAAATGATTTTTAAATATTATAAAGAATACAGGGCGTATAAACCCCTTTGGAGTGCCAGAGAATTGGCATTGCGTTTGTATATAGACGTATAATATATTTGTAAATGCTATGTTAATGTTGTATAATTTTATGGTTACCAAGATTAAATATTATTTTCCATAGAAAATGGCTCATTCAGTTTTTTTTGTTTTTTGTGTTTTTTTTCTTCCATCCACTGAGATCCAGGGACAGTAAGTCCTGATGATGGTTGTTTTGTTTATTCAGTAACTTACCCCAAGACAAATGGAATTAACTACTTGGTAATATCACGGGAAACATATTAGTCCTAATTTTGGCATGAAATTTCAGTGTTAGTTTCGTGTGAAATTACAAAATTGCCATGGCAACGTTTGATGCGAAATTTCTCGATACAATATACAAATGAGAAACCCACGATTGTAATTGTTATTTGAGTGTAATTTGTCACCCATGATATTAAGAGGTAATCAAGCGGTATACTTGTGAAATTAAGAAATAATTTCTCTTGTGTTTTATCAAAATTCTATTAATTTCTCTTACCTTAAGGGTTTGAAAAATTATTAGAAGTTTGATAAAACACACATAAAATTAATTCCCAATTTCAATTTCAAATAACTTTGCACAATGTGGTACTGGTGTACATAGTAAACAGTACCACATGAAAGTACTTCAGGTTTGAACTTGGGTGCCCATTTCAATGGTAACCCACCAGGGTTTCTTCAAAAGTCGAAACTACTCTGATTAATCACTTAGGCAGGGCAAACTGAGCGGGGTTTGGGGAGAGTGTTCTCCCTGTATAATCTCCAATCTCCATCCACCCAACAAAGGAGATAAGATATAAGATAAGATGCAGGCCATCCAACACCGAAAACACAGAAAAAAAAATTCCTTTTTTACCAGTCCTCTCTGGCCCGGGTAGTTGAGATTTTATTTGACAAGTATCCAGGCTCCCCGCAAGCGTTATGCGAAGCTGCCAAATGTTAATGGTTCATTTCCTAGTGGTAATGAGTGTGGACAAGTGTGTCCGCCGACGTTCTCCCTTATCACCATAATAGCGGTGGCCGTTCACCCAAAAACAACGTTGGGCGTGGTCCAGTTTAACAATGATGATTATAATACGGTCCATAACGTTAACAAAAGCCAAAACAATTACGTTTCCACATTGTCATTTTTTGACCTTCATCTGGCTGAAAACGTCCAACTTCAAATCTTCCTGGCCGTTTAATAGAGGTATAAAACAAAACAAAATCACTCTTGAAACGGCAAGAAGCTGGCCGCAGCCGCTTAATAGAAGTGGCCGTTGAATAGAGGTTTTTATTACAGTGTATAGCCGACAATTTTTCCGGAGATTTAGCCGCTGCCGCCAAATAAAGGTTGGCCGCTTAATAGGGGGCCGCTTAATAGAGGTTCCACAGTACCTGCAATCCGGCTATCTCGCATGCACAGCTGAAAACGGAGCGTAAACGTCTAGGGTGGGGTCTTTTTAATTTGTATTCATGTGAAAGATGCTTTTGATTGCTATGTGACCCTATGTGCCGTCATAAGAACGCACAGTTCTGATCGAGACTTTGTTTCCGCAAATGGCAAAGTAAAGGATTGGGCATCCGGCAGGGTGGGGAAAGGACTGGATGTAACCTATTAGGAGGAGTGGGGTGGGGGCGTTTAATCTGAAAGCGAGATGCTCAATAGCGTAAATAGGTTTTGACTAAAATTAAACTCCCTTTGCTGTCACCATCATTAAATCAATGTTTTCTTCTTCCAGTTTAAATCTATATTGCTGCCACATGGATACATACCATAAACTGTTTCTACTTCATGACGCGCGGCTACGTCAGTCTGCTGTAACGATATTCAGTGCGCTGGTCGAGTTTTAAATTTAAATTTGAAGAACGGTTCTTTTTAATACGCTCCTGTTGAAAATGATATTAATTTGAATCAAAGTTTCCCACATTACGTTCCCGTTACTTGAACACGACGCAACATCACCTAAAGAAGCACGAATTGACTACCATAGAAAATGATTCTCACTATTTCGGGGAGGTGGTGTGGTTAGGGGTGGACTCGTTACTTTCGGGATTTATTCGTCTGCAGTCCCCCCAAACGAAAATATGTTTGGATGCCGAAAATACCGCTAGTGCAACATAAAATTGGGAGATGAGATAAATCGTTTATTAAACTCACAACTTGCAGCTATAAGCTGAATTACTTGTGTTATATACTACATGTTTAAAAAATTCAAACTATAAAAATTCCTAACTATACATAAAAAAAACTATATAATAATAAAATACATCAAACTAGTATAAAATTCTATTTACAATTGTTGTTTATTTGCACAGTGCATTATTTTTACATTCAGGATTGAAAACACATGCCTAGTCCTGAAATTATATCTCTCACTGTCATTGCGCGCGGGCAGCAGGCCAGCTAGTTTATGCTGGTCATTACTCTCTGCAATTTGTTTAAACAGAATGTTACATAATTCCTCACGTCTATGAAACAGGTAACATTACCTGTGGCATCGGCGACTTCTAAGCGCACATTTTCTGCCCTACGAAGACTACAAACCTACCGTCCTTAGATGCACTATGAAGCCGGATCGTCTAAACAACTGCCTCTTGCTGCACTGTCATAAGTCTATTACGGTCACACTTAACACTGGAGACACCACAAAGATGTTTGTTTGAGCAAAAGAACAACTCAAAACACAATTTGGAAAATACGAGTAGAGATGATGCGCATGGCTTAACAGTGAGCCCCTCGTGTTTCAAAACGCTCCACCACCTCTGTTTCTAATGACCCCCCCTCCACCCCCCCCCCCCAACCACCCCCCCCCCCGCGAACAAACACTACGTGGAGAAGAGGGGGGGAGGGCGA